>JACCDX010180867.1_pt1 | contig 28992 bp, 19 predicted proteins | sample 7449681 | NCBI WGS metagenome assembly JACCDX01 (sample SAMN15323450, study PRJNA562643) | freshwater metagenome | isolation source: river surface water | place: USA:Blue River Watershed | collected 2017-08-18
AAAAATAAAAAATTGCGAGTACAATGGCTGTCAGCCTACTTCAACAAGCTTTAAAGAAACTTGCAAAAATCTTGGAATTAATCTGGCTTTTACAAGCTATAACAACCCAAAAGGCAACGCTGACACTGAGCGCTTCATGCGCACAATGAAAGAAGAATGCCTTTGGATTAACGAGTTTGATAATTTAAATAACCTCACCGAATCACTAAATCATGGTTTAATGACTATAACCAAAATTATCTTCACTCAAAACTACACTACAAAAGCCCGATGGAATTTGAGGCGGAATTTAAACAAAGTTTTGCTGAAAATGGGGGGCGTAACATCCATTTTTTAAGCTTTTATATCATACCTTCCCAGGTGGAAAATCTGCTACTGGTTATCATGATGTTGGAGGCACCGCCCCCCAAATTTCCAACACTCTCTCCCTTTCCAAATTGATGGAAATCCAGCTGAAGTTTTGGTTTTGGTTGGATAATTTTCGACCATCAAAATATTCCTTAATAATATGTGGGTTGGTTCCTCTTAAGATTCTTCTTATTTCATCACGAAAAGGAATTATTTTTGTATATTCATAATTTATTAAGGTTTTTAACTTTTTAGCATCTTAATAATTAACTTTTTATTTTAAAATAAAAGATACTATCATACCCATAATAGTAATTTTAGATAAATAAAGTTTACAATAATGAACGAATTACTTTTAACTCCATTTGAAGTTTCGCAAATATTAGCTAGATCAGCTAGAGAGAAGAGATTATCGCTAAATTTAAGCCAACAAAGCTTATCCAGAGCTTCTGGCGTTAGTTATTCAGTAATTAAGAAGTTTGAATTAACTGGAAAAATCTCGTTGGAATCGCTTTTGAAATTGGCCGCAACCCTTGGAAATCTAAGTGATTTTACTGAGATTTTTACTCAGACCACCTTTTCTGAGAGAACTACATTTGATGAGTTAATGAAACTTGGATCCCCAACTCGAAAAAGAGGTAGAAAATAATGACTTTTAAATCGATCGAAATTGTAAATGTAAAATATTGCCGTGGCGATGATGTAATCAAGGTGGGAAGGCTTGGAATAAGCAATCGTAAAATCTTTTTTGAATATGATGCGGAGTTCTTAAAAACTAAGCTTGAGCTTTCGCCATTTAAACTACCTTTGCGCTCAGAAGTTATTGTTTGTGAAGATAATGTTTTTGAGGGTTTGTTTGGAATTTTTAATGATAGTTTGCCTGATGGTTGGGGCAAACTTCTACTTGATCGCAAATTAACAAAAGTTGGCATTAATCCAGTAACAATAACACCACTTGATCGCTTGTGTTACACAGGAAGAAATGGCATGGGTGCGTTGATGTATGAACCAGAAATTTCCGATTCTGAAGCTCATATTCATCTAAAAGACCTAGATGTAATTGCCGACGAGTGCTTCCATTTCCTTGATACCAATGATGACAAATACATCGATGATCTTTTGGTGATGAATGGCTCTTCTGCTGGTGCTAGACCAAAAATTTTAGTCAGTATTTCTTCAGATGAAAAATTAGAAGTTACGCAAAATGATCCAAAAACTTCTCACGATAATTGGATTATTAAATTCCGCTCTTCATCAGATCCAAAAGATATTGGATGTATTGAATATGCTTATCATTTAATGGCGAAAGAAGCGGGTTTAGATGTGCCTGACGCTAAGATTTTCAAATCAAAAAAATGTGACGGATATTTTGGCGTCAAAAGATTCGATCGTCAAAAATCTTCTTTTGTACACATGCACACAATTGCTGGATTGCTTCACGCCGATCACAGAATACCTAGCCTTGATTATGAAATGTTACTAAAGGCGACGAGATATTTAACCAAAGATATTTCGGAATGCGAAAAGCAGTTTCGCCAGATGGTATTCAATGTCTTTACACATAATCGTGATGACCACTCTAAGAATTTTTCTTTTTTGATGGATAAGGATGGCAAATGGACAGTTTCACCAGCTTATGATTTAACATTTTCTTCTGGCCCTGTAGGACAGCATTGCACAACAATTTTGGGCGAAGGAAAAGCCCCTTCCCTTTCTCACATGCTGAAACTTGCTGAGATAGTTTCCATTAAGCCAAAAACTGCTCTTACAATTATTGATGAGGTGAAAGCAGCGGTTTCCAAATGGGATAAATTTGCGGATAAATCCAAGGTGAGCAAAGCATCATCAAAAAACATTGCGGCAACTTTGAATCAAATTCTTAATACTAAATAAACCTCTTTGAACTGTTTCCAAAATGGAAACAAAACGGTTCATTAATTACAAAACAAAAAAAATGAGCAGAGCAGAAGTTAGAAATTCAGTTAATTAGGTTTATGAATTTGGCATTGAGGGTGTGGATGGTAATTCAGATGAACTTCATTACAAACTCTCAAAATTAGAAAAATTGGTTGTTGAGCAATTGACTTTTACGGATGTCAAAATTGCTGCATCGGAAAATCAGACGAAAGTGGAAATCGGCCTTGTTGAGATCTTCATGCGTTATGCCAATAAGACCTGTGGGGATGGTTAATCGACCGTCAAAAAAAGATTAGATTAAGATTTAAATGTCAAACTGAGAGTTGGATATGGTGTTGAGTTGTGGGTCAGCTACTTAGTTTGAGAGCAGTAGGCTTTTTTAAAAATGAGCTGACCCAACTTTATTGTTATTTTGGAGATGGGATTTTTATCTTTTTGGGCCTTTCAAATTTTTTGAATTTTTACCCAATCTTGCTTTTGATGGCCTTGGTGAGGGTTGAGTCTTAGATTCGCCCGATACTGCTTCTGTTGTTGGTGGCGGAGGTGGAGTCTCAGAAGCGCTGGATGCTTGCTGAGACATCCTTTCTTGAAGCATCTCAGCAATATCGTCACGACCGTCTCCTAAAGCTAGATACAAAGCGGTTCTTTCACTCTTATCCTTAGCATTAATATCAATTCTCTCATCATTTAAAAGCACCTTAACAATCTTTGTATGACCATTTCTTACGGCGTAATGCAAAGCGGTTTCGCCATAATTATCTTGAGCATTAATATCGGCTCCTTTTTTCAAGAGTAGTTCAACATTCTTAACATTACCATATCGTGCAGCGTAATGCAAAGCGGTTTGATCGGAATCCTTAGCATTAATATCGATATTTAATCCCTTTTCCAAGAGTAGTTCAACCGTATCGCAATCACCCTTGCGCACGGCTTGATGCAAAGGGGTTAGGCCATATTCACCCTTAAGATTAGGATTGGCTCTGTTTCTCAAAAGTAGATCAATAATCTTGGTATCAGCAGGAGAATCTTTTACAGCATGATGCAAAGCGGTTTCGCGGTCATTATTCCGAATATCAATATCAGCTCCTTTGCCCAAAAGTAGCTCAACAATCTCGGCACTATGCTTGGCTGCAGCGTAATGCAAAGGGGTCATCCCCTCAAAATCCTGAGCATTAAAATCAGCTTTTTTGTCTAAAAGTAGCTTAACAATTTCGGCGTTAAGTTTACCTGAAGCGTAATGCAAAGGGGTTTTGCGATTATTAGTCTTAGCCTCAACAGCAGCACCTTTTTCCAAAAGTATCTGAACAATCTCAATATCACCTTTATATGAAGCGAGATGAAGAGGGGTTTGGCCATACTGATTCTTAACATTAATATTTATTTCATCTGGTCCTAGCTCTAGAAGATCTTTTACAGCTTCTTTGTCGCCCATGTTTACGGCATCGAATAATCTTTGCGAGTTTTCTGCTTTAGTAGGCATATTGCTTGGTTATATTGTTAATAATTAAGCCATTCAGCTCTTCGAGATTGGAAAATCAGACGAAAGTGGAAATCGGCCTTGTTGAGATCTTCATGCGTTATGCCAATAAGATCTGCGGGATGGTCTTTGATAGAAGTGGTCGGGGCAGAGAGATTTGAACTCCCGACCCTCTGGTCCCAAACCAGATGCGCTAGCCAGACTGCGCTATGCCCCGAAAAAAGAAATTATTAAAGCTTTGTAAGAAAAAGCCTTGAAAGGAAAATTTTAAAAAGAAATGTTATTAATGCTTTCTAAAAAGAGGCGCGCAATAAACAAATACACACCACAAAAGTCAACCATGAAAATCAAAATATCTCAAAAAATCGCTTTTTGGCGATTTTTTTTTATCGCAATACTCATCTCTAGTAACTCCTTAGCTTGGACTGGTTACGATTTTGATGATAAAAATCAAATTGAAATTGGCTCAGGAAATTTGGTTCGCGAAGGCTTTTTAATACAATTCTACGATAGCAAATCTGACAATTATCACAGCGCTAAAGTTTTGTTTCTTGATGATGTCTCTGGAGGATCAAGGCTTCAGGTTAAAGACTTAGATTTAAACAAAGAGCGCACTTTTATTATGGAAAATTAATTATTATGAAAGGAATTATTCTCGCTGGCGGCTCTGGCACTAGGCTTGCGCCATTAACAAATGTAATAAGTAAACAACTTCTTCCAGTTTACGATAAGCCAATGATTTGCTATCCATTGGCAACTTTAATGAACCTTGGCATCAAAGATATTCTAATAATTTCAACCCCTCAAGACACTCCAAATATTGAGAAATTTCTCAAAGATGGCTCTGAATATGGTATAAATATTTCTTACAAAGTACAAAATCATCCAAACGGAATTGCAGAAGCATTTTTGCTTGGTGCTGATTTTATCAACAATGACAATGTTTGCCTAATTCTTGGCGACAATATTTTTTACGGAGCAGAAATTAATCGCAGCTCTTTGATTGATAAAATTGCTCGCGTTGAAAATGGCGAAATTGGTGGAATGGTATTTTCTTACCATGTTTCAGATCCAGAAAGATATGGCGTTGTTGAGCTTGACGAGAAAAGTGGAAAAGCTATTTCAATTGAGGAAAAACCAAAAAATCCTAAGTCAAATTTAGCGGTAACGGGTCTTTATATTTACGATTCCAATGTTGTTAAAATTGCTAAAAGCATCAAACCTTCGGCACGCGGCGAACTCGAAATTACTGATGTAAATAATGCTTATTTAGCGCAAGATCGCCTTGGTGTAATTAAATTAAAGCGAGGATTTGCTTGGCTTGATGCCGGAACTCACGACTCGCTTCTAGAAGCATCGCAATTCATTCACACAATTGAAAAAAGACAGGGCTTAAAAATTGCCTGTATTGAAGAATTAGCCTTATCTAAAAATTTCATCGACTTAAATCAATTCGAAACCCTCATCGAAAAATACAAAAAAGGCTCAAGTTTTCGTGATTATTTAGAACAGGTAAAATTGCATGCAAAAGCTTACAATCATAATAGTTAGCTTTAATAGCGCCAAAATAATTTGTTCCTGTTTAGAAAAAATAGATTTTTCTAAACATCGAGTAATTGTAGTTGATAATGCCAGCAGCGACAAAACAGTTGAAGTTATAGAAAAAAATTTTCCACAAGTTGAAATTATAAAATCCACTAAAAATATTGGCTATGGTCGCGCCAATAATATCGGCCTACGCGCCACCAAAACCGAATATGCACTCATTTTAAATCCTGATGCTTTTATCGCCGAAAAAGATATTGAAAAGACGATTGAGTTTTTGGATTTAAACCAAGAAACAGCATTGTGTGGACCTATTCTTTTAAACAGTTTTTCTGAGCAAAAAGCTGAAATTGATAAGCAAATCAAAATCGCTAAAAATAACACAATTCAAGAATTCCAAAATCACCTTTCCGTTACTTATATCATTGGCGCCATCTTATTTATGCGTATGTCAATTTTTCAAAAAATTGGCTTTTTTGATGAAGATATTTTTCTTTACTATGAAGACGATGAAATCAGTCATCGAGTTGTTAAAAATGGCCACAAAGCCTCAATTTTTCTAGATGCAATCGGATTTCATATTGGCCATGGATCATCGGGATCGAGTCTTCGCTCAATTTACAAAAGATTTTGGCATCGCGCTTTCTCAAAACAAATCTGGAAAAAGAAACAGAAAGGAAAGCTTTTTGCGATAAAATCATCTTTAAGATTAGTTATCGTTTTTTTTCTCAAAGCTGCTTTTTATTCTTTCATTTTTAAACCAAAAAAAATTGTCGAAAATATTGCCGCGATGTGCGGTTCCATTAGCTTTCTAATTGGCCTTAAGGCTTTCGATAAAAACAACAATTCTCGAGGATAATGCAAAAAGAATTAACAGTTTCGATACTAACATTTAACAGCGCCAAAATTATAGCCGAATGCTTAAGTAATTTTTCAGAAGATGCTTTTGATAAATACGAAATCTTCGTCATCGACAACGCCAGCAAAGACAACACTTTACAAATAGTTAAAGAAAATTTTCCTAAAGTTCAAATAATCGCAAATAAACAAAATATCGGCTTTGGTCGCGCTAACAATATTGTACTCAGGAACGCAACAACAGAATTTTCGCTAATTTTAAATCCGGACGCCTTCATCGAAGAATTAGAAATAGAGAAATGCTTAGAAATCCTGAAGAAGAATAAATTTATCGCCATTGCAAGCCCAATTATTTTTGGATCAAAAGAGGCGGCCAATTCATTTCAAATAGCAGCTAAAAAGGAGGAAACCTACTCTTCAGTTAAATTTTTAGTTGGTGGCGTAATGTTTTTAAGAAATGAAGTTTTTCAAAAAATTGGCTTTTTTGACGAGCAATATTTCATGTTCGCTGAAGATGGTGAAATTTGCGACAGAGCAATAAAATCAGGTTTTATGAATGCTGAAATTAACATAGCAAAAGCTTGGCATCTTGGCGCTAACTCAAGCGAAAAAACTTTACAAATTTATTTTCGAAGATTTTGGCATCTCGGCTGGTCAAAAACAATTTATAAAAAACAAAGGAAAAATCTTTTTAATTGGATTAGGTCAACATTAAGAATTTTTGTTACCTACCTCGCTTTTTCATTATTTTATTTAATGACTGGCAACCTAACAAAATCATTATCTAAATTTGCCTTTGCTTATGGCAATATTTGCGCACTCATTGGCGTTAAAGCCTTTAAAAAAGATGGATCGCCGCAATTTTAACAACTCTATAAGCGCTAAATTAACACAAAATATTCACTAATTTATCGGGAACGATAATAAATTTTTTGACCGCCTTCCCTTCAAGAAACTTTTTTACATTTTCATTTTCCAAAGCAGCTTTTTCCATTTCCTCCTTCGAGCTGCCTTTTGGCATTTGAATTACAGCTCTAAGCTTTCCTTGAACTTGAATTGCAACCCCAACCTCCTCGTCGGAAATTAAATTCAAATCAAAATTAGGGAATTTTTCATCGCAAACCGAATTCAAATTCCCCAAATTTTCCCACATTTCTTCGGCTAAATGCGGCATGATTGGCGAAATCATCAAAATCAAATTGCGTAAAGCAAAATTTGCCGCACCAACATCTTCTTGCGAGTTAATTTCAAATTTTTCTAAGGCATTAGAAAATTCACGAATTTTAGCAATGGCGCGATTAAAGCCCATTTTTTCATACTCATCTTTTACTGCCGCAATGGTTTTATGAGTTAATTTTATAATCGGCAAAGTTTTGGCGTTTGAACATAATTCACTTGTTACAACGCCAGAATCTTTAATTTTAAGTAAAATTTTCCAAAGTCGATTCACATATTTCCAACATCCATCAATGCCGCTTTCTGACCACTCCAAATCGCGAGAAGCTGGGCTGTCAGAAAGCATAAATAAGCGAGCAGTATCAGCTCCGTAACTTTCAACAATGCGAGAAGGCTCAACGACATTCTTTTTCGACTTACTCATTTTTTCACTTCTGCCAAAAATAACATCTTGCGGATTCATTTCGGCAGCCTGAGTTGGAAAAATCCACTTGCCACTCGCTTTATCTTTGTAGGTTTGATGACAAACCATTCCTTGAGTTAATAAATTTAAGAATGGCTCGGAAATATTTAGGTAACCACATTTTTTAAGCGCTTTAGTAAAAAATCTGGCATAAAGTAAATGCAAAACCGCGTGCTCAACGCCGCCAATATATTGATCAACGGGCATAAATTTATTCGCTAACTCGCGATCAAAAGCCTTGTTTTCTGGCTGCGAAATATAGCGCAAAAAATACCAAGAACTTTCAAAAAAAGTGTCAAAAGTATCAGTTTCGCGAATGGCCTTTTGACCTTTGTAAGTTGTATATTTCCAAGTTGGATGATTTTCTAATGGATTTCCAGAGCCAGTAAATTCAACATCTTTCGGCAATTCTACCGGAAGCTGATCTTCTGGAACCGGCACAACAGAACCGTCTTCCAAATAAAGAATTGGAATTGGACAACCCCAGTAACGCTGGCGACTAACTCCCCAATCGCGCAAACGGAAATTTATTTTTTTAGTCGCTTTGTTTTTAGCTGATAAAATTTCAAAAACCTTCTCTTTGGCGGAATTCGAATCTAGACCATCTAAAAATTGTGAATTTATAATTTTGCCACCATCTGTATAAGGCAAAGAAGCGCCAGAACTATCAACAACTTGACGAATTGGTAAATTGTATTTTATGGCAAACTCAAAATCACGCTCATCGTGAGCTGGACAAGCAAAAATCGCGCCAGTGCCATATTCCATAAGAACAAAATTGGCGATATAGACAGGCAATTTCCAATTTTCATCAAGCGGATGAATAACTTCTAAATTAGTTTTTAAACCTCGCTTTTCTTGCTTTTCGATAGTTTGTTCATCAACCGCGCTACGATTACATTCATCAATAAAATTTTTAATTTCAGGATTGTCTTTTGCCAATTCTTGTGCAACCGGATGATTCGCCGAAATGCCGACAAAAGAAGCTCCAAATAGCGTATCTGGCCTAGTTGTGTAAACTGAAATTTTATCAAATGCAGAATTTATTTCTTTTTTTAAGTGATTTTCAGCAACAAAAAAATCAATTATTTGACCTTCGCTTTTACCAATCCACTTTTCTTGCATGGTTAAAACTCGCTCGTCCCAGCCTTTTAAATTCTTCAATTCAGCCAATAATTCTTCCGAAAAATCTGAAACTTTTAAAAACCACTGCTTAAGTTTTTTCTTTTCAACTAAAGCTCCAGAACGCCAGCCGCGACCATCAATTACTTGCTCATTAGCCAAAACCGTTTGATCAATAGGATCCCAATTTACAAAAGATTCTTTTTGATATGCCAAGCCGTGCTTTACAAAATCTAAGAAGATTTTTTGTTCGTGCTTATAATATTCAGGCAGGCAAGTAGCAATTTCACGACCCCAATCAATTGACAATCCAATTGATTTAAGTTCTGAACGCATGGTTTTGATATTTTCCAAAGTCCAATCTTGCGGATGAATTTTATGCTCCAAAGCTGCGTTTTCAGCCGGCAAACCAAATGCATCAAAGCCCATTGGATGCAAAACATTAAAACCCTGTAAACTCTTGAATCTAGCTATTGCATCACCAATTGTGTAATTGCGCAAATGCCCCATGTGAATCTTGCCAGACGGATATGGAAACATTTCCAAAACATAGTATTTTTCTTTGCTCGAATTCTCGTCAAATTTAAAACTATTTTTTTCTTCCCAAATTTTTTGCCATTTTTTTTCGGTAATTCGGTGATTGTAATTTGTCATTTCGCTAAAACTTCTTTATTTAATTTTATCTTTCGAAAGCGATATTTTCCTCTGCAATATTTGTTTGTGATAGCTGGTCTGCTGATCTTGGATTTTCAAGAATAGAATTTGGTATTTGCCTTCGCTCTTTTTTACATGCCATTTTCGCACGCAATGCAAGAGCGATGACGCTACAAACCATAAATCCATAAGCAATTAATAGAGATGCCACTTGCGAATCAGCATTGTTCCCGTTTTGTATCGTCTCGATTCTCTCTTTATAACCATTAGGTGGAGCTTTTCCAGCCTCTTCACTTGCTTCCACAGCTTTTTTCAAAAGATTTAAATTATTTGGATTAAAACTAACAGCTTTTACATATTCTGAAACCGCTTCTTCAGGCCTTTTTAAAGCAAGATAAATATCTCCTTTTCTTTCATGAAAAACTCCACCTAAGCGCACACTAAATTTTTGTTGTTTTTCATAAAATTCCAAAGCTTTCTCATAATCTCTAGCTTCAAAAAACATCGACCCAACAGCGCTATAAAAACCAGTATCAGCAAGGTTCCTTGCATCTGCTGTGGCATTACTAATTTTGTATAATTCATTCAATGATTCTGCGTTATTCCCAGCTTTTTTAAGATCCTGCGCAGTACGAAAATGATTAAGATCGCTAGCTTTAACAAGCTTATGAGATCTAACGCCCAAATTTTCATCTAGTAAGCCACCTGTTTCTGCAATATCAAGTGCTAACGAGGAGTTACTAGAAATAATTACTTTTGCCACATCATCTTCTATACGGCTAATTTGGGCCGAAATTTTATTGATATATTTCTTACTAGATTGAGCTTCTGTGGCATTATGTTGAATAGTATATTTCAAAAATTCTTGATAATAAGACATAGCTTCATCAATGCGACCATGACTATCTTTAATATCTCGCAAAATTGCCCTACCTTTTTCAAAAAATATATCAGGATGATACTCTTTATAACTCAAAGGAACTTGATCTAGAGCAATAATTGACTCGTTGAATTTGCCAACTCTGCTATATGATTTTCCTAACATAAAATTATAGAAATTTTTTCTTCCATAATGATCATTTCCTTTTTCAGCATCCAAAGATTCTAACATATGCTTAGACATAGTTATAACCTCATTAAAATTTCTAGCTGAAAATTTGCGCACAATTTCATTATCAATCTGCCTATGGTTTTCAGCGCTTAATTCATAATCCGCACCTCTTTTAACAGCAACAGCCTTTAATACCGATCTTACTTGTGGAAATGCATTTTCATCAATTGAGATAAGCTCTTGAGCAATATCTTCGGCAAAATCGTAGTGATCTTGGCTATTCAAAAAACTAATTAAACCATTAGCAATTTGACTGAGATTTTTTATCTGTTCTTTCCTAACTATTGCAGTTGGAGCTTTTAAAGAATTTTGTTGAACTATCGATGTTATGGCAGACTTAAACTCATTATGCGCTTTTGCATAATCTATATTTTCTTTTTCTTCTAAAAGAGCCGAACCAAGAGCGATATGATACACATATTCATCCGCAGAAAGTTTTATCGCCTCTTCTAACAAAGCACATTTTTCGCTATTTGTTTTTCCAACTTTAGCTTGAGTAGAAATGAGAGCAGCTTTATAATAACCATCTGCTGTTTGCGATCCAACAAAACTGTCATAAGCATTTTTGAAGTCTCCCAACTTAGCTAAAGCAAAACCTCTGATATAACTAGATTCAGAATCCAAAACATCCAATTCTATCATTTTATCAGTTAAAGCTAGGATATCAGTAAAAGCGCGGGCTTCTCTTAGGTTTTTTAGTTTATCATTAACCAAAGCAACATTAACACCATCTTTATTTCCCGTTAATAGCTCAACAACTGACTTTGATCGCTCTAAAGTTAATTTTTTTTTCTCATCAACAAGATTGGGATATCTAGAATTCAATTCTTCAATCTTTTTAATCAAAACTCTAGAAACTATAGGATTTAATTTTTGAACAGTTTCAGAAAATCTAGAAATAATAGTTCTCGCATAGTGATTCAAGTTATCTCTATTAACCGCGCCACTTTCAACAGCATCAGATTGAAGAACTTCGATATAATGCCACATAGCAAGATTTTGATCATCCTCATTCCCATAAACTAGCATATTACCCATCTTAAAACGAACTTCATGAGTAACCTGTCCACCTTCAATTAATCTATCAAAGCTTTGCATCGCCAAATCTTTAGCACCTTCTGCCATTTGCACAGAAGCTAGATTAAATAATAAAGATTGGTTATGAGGATCTAGCTCTAACCTTTCTTGCAATATTTTTTTAGCTTCATCAAAAAAATCTTTACCTCGTTTGTTTTTTGCAAACTGAATAACTGCTTCCTCTCTATATTTTATAAAATCTGCATTATCTGGCACTAGTTCTAAGCCTCTCTCACAATATGCATAAAGCAGCTTATTAAAAGAACCTAAATGTGCTAAATTTTTTAGGAAAATTTGATAATCTGCGATTTCATCGGGGTTTTTCAATGTTACTTCTTTTGGCTCACTATATGCAGCTTCAAAAAATTTTACTGATTTGTGATAAGCTTTTTTATCATCATATAAAATAGCTTTTTTTCTAAGAAAAAGTGGATTCTTTTTTTGCGCTGCAAGAGCAATATTAAGATCTTCCTCTACCGATTTACCTGAAAAAAGCTTTAAATAATGCGAGCGCAAAACTCCTCTCATTCCGCGCAAATCAGAATATAATTCCTTTTGCTTTAGTTCAACAGCACCCACTCCCATCTCAAAAGAATTCAAACCCATATCAATGTGAGTCAAAGCATCGGAATATTTTCCACGAACATAAAAATATTTCGCAAAATCAAGATAGGCTGCTGTTATTGAATCTTGATCACTGGCTTTAGTGGCAGCAATAAGTCTGTTTTGAATTTCTAATCCTTCCTCATCAGTTATATCGTCTCTGGCATAAATCTTTGTAATATAATCAAGTTGATCTTTTGTTAATTCTTGATCATATTTTGGTATTATTGGGTTTGTATTAAAACCAGGAATTGGTGGCGGAACCGCATTGGAAGCATTAACTATTGCGCCGCGCAAATTAGTTGCTGGTTTCATATAAATTTAAAAATCATTAAAATTATTTTCTAATAAACCTTGGGTGGCACTTTAGCTCCACCAAGAGAAGGTGGCATTCCCATCATAGATTCTAACGAAGGATTGGTGCTTGTTTGTAAGTTAGGATCTATGCTTTTCACAGTTGATTGCTTGACCTTGCCATTTATATAAAGACTTGAGTTGTACACGCAAACTATATCATCGCCACTTCTTAGAGTGAATTGGGCTGAAACCCTTTCAACTATAATATAACTTCCAACCGAACGGAAGTTTACTAGCGATTCAAAACCAGCAGAATCAACTGTAAAAATAGCCGGAATTTCGGCATTTTTTTTACTAAATTGGAAATAGGTAAATTCACCATTATCAAATACTTTCAATGGCGCTATTGTTGGCTCACCAGTATATTGATAATTGAAGTTATAAATGGATAAATCGCGCATATCCGGCTCATCTGACGCAGCAATTTTTGGAAATTCGACAATATTTTTATCTTTTTCGTCAGGATAAACAAATTTTGCCACAAAGACTAAATCTTTATCATTAATTCCTTTTGCCTCTTTCGCCATCAATTCAAAATGATAAACGCGCTTACTAGTAATTACTGTCATGTTGGTTTCAGAATTATCTTCGCCAACCGGTTTTAAGAAAAGACGATTTCCCAAATTTTGAAATAACCATAAAGTTGGATCGCCCATTGAAATTGTGCTGACAGTTTCGTCAGCCTCAAACTCTATAAAACCTTGATAGGTATAGTGCCCAACATAGCGATAAACATCATTTGGGTTGTAAATATAGGCGCGAAATTTTCTTTCACTTCCTAAATATCTTGGCATTTGCGAAGCGAAAGAATTGACAGCAGAAATAGTAAGGCAAAGCACTAAAATCGCTTTTAATAGTTTTTTAATCATCACGAATTGATTAACTTGATGGTTTATCTTGTGTAAAAAGCCTTAAATAAAGCCTTTTGGAAATTTATTTTACTCGAAAAAGTTTATATTCTTTAATAACAAAATTAAGGTTTTCTTTTGATTCAGCATTTATGCCTTCAAAGAAAAAATTGATTTTTGCCAAAAATTTCTCACGCACATCTTCATTTTCATATTCAGACTTAGCGTATCTAGTTATAACGCTAAATCTAACCTCAACATCAGTTGGAATTTTTATTGTTAAAAAATTCTTTGCCTTCGCTTTAAAATCATCCCCAACATTTTTTTGCACAAAGCGCACCGAATCAATATTAACAATCCTTTTGACATTTTTTCCAAAATATTGAATTGGACTATTTGGATTATCCTTATTCATAAAAACTTGGAAAGCGCGATATTCTTCAAGGGTTGAAAGATTTTTGATGCGAGTAAATTTTTTATTCACAACATCAATTGATCCAGAGCTAAAATCAAAAGACTCGCGCTCTTTGACATAAAATTGGATTAAATATTTGGCTACAGCTTCATCAATTGTAGATATATTTCGATCATAATTAGCCTGCTCTTCTTTAGGCTTTAAAGGAACTAAATATGGAAAAGCGTTCGATTGATCTTTAGCAGCGATAATTATTGGCTTTTTTTCAACCAAAGGAAATGAGTCATTGACCATTCCAAAAAGAAAATAAACCACAAAAACAGAAAGTATTGAGCCAAAAATAAGCAAAGTGCGGTCGCAAACTGGCTTTAAATAGCGAAAAAAATACCATTCTTGAGCATCTTTAAAATAACTACCATCCGCAACTGCAGATTTAACAAAATCTTGATACTCTTTAATTTCTTGATTTTCCTCATTCCTAATTTCGGGCGGATTTTTAGTCATTTTATTTGATGATTTTTGTAAGAATTTCACTCATTTCAGCAAAAGCTTTCGTAAGCAATTCTTCTTCATAGCTACGAAAAACAAGAGAAGTTCCGCCCTCAAAAGGATAGCTTCCCATTGCAACTTTTGGATATTTGTTTTGCAAATCAGAAAATTCTTTTGCGATCAAGCTTTCCGTAAAATCAGTTTTCAATTCGAGTGATTTTATTTTCTGCCCCGAAATTAATTCTTTTTTTGCCGCAAAAAACATAGCCTGAAAAATTTTTGGCACTCCCGCCATCACAAAAACATTTTCTATTCTAAAGCCCGGAGCTGAAGAAACTGGATTGTCTAGAAGTTTTGCTCCCGTAGGAACGAAAGCCATTTTAAGCCTAGCTTCATTAACATTTTCATGACCGTAATGATGATAAAGAATTTTGGTTGCTTCGCTATTTTGTATCAACTCTTCACCAAAAGCTTTTGCAACTGATAAAGCGGTTATATCGTCATGAGTCGGCCCAATTCCACCGCTAGTAAAAACATAATCAAACTTTTTTCTAACCTCATTTAAAGCAAAAATTATAGCCAACTCTTCATCGGCTATCACCCTCACCTCGCGCAAAGCGATACCGATTTCAGCAAGATTTTGCGCTAAAAAATTGATATTTTTATCTTCGGTTCTGCCAGACAAAATTTCGTCACCAATAATCAATAAGGCCGCGGTAACAATTTTTTCTTGATTCATAAGTGATTAATTTGGCGCATCCGAGAGGATTTGAACCTCCAACCTTTGCCTTCGGAAAGCAACACTCTATCCAGTTGAGCTACGGATGCTTATTCGTAAAGCATTCAGACTCCAAAACTTACTAAAAGTCGTTAAAACTTTTTCATTTAAGCTTTGGATTTTATTTAGAATTTGGGATTAATCTAAAAATTATTCTTCGTCAATTTGTTCAACCAACTCAACCTCAGGAATATAATGCTTGAGCATGTTCTCGATGCCATTTTTTAAAGTTATGGTTGAACTTGGACAGCCAGAGCAAGAGCCTTTTAATTGCAATTTAACCACGCCATTTTCAAAACTATGAAAAATGATATCGCCTCCATCCATTGCAACTGCTGGCCTAACCTTAATTTCAATTAATTCTTTTATTTGCTTCACAATTTCTGAATCTTCTTCCAAAGATGCATTCTCAGCAATTTTTTGGTCAAACATTATAGGCTTTCCTGATAGGTAAAAATCCATAATGATAGCCTGAATTTCTGGCTTAATTTTTTGCCAATCTGAATCAATTTTTTTTGTAATTGTGATAAAATCATTGCCAAAAAAGATCGAATCAACACCCATAACTTCAAAAAGCTGCAAAGCTAATGGCGAAGAAGTAGCGGCAGATTTTTGGCTTTTAAATTCAGCAGTGCCATTTTGTAAAACAACTTGACCGTCTGGAATAAATTTTAGCGTTTGTGGATTTGGGGTTTCTTGAGTTTGAATAAACATAAAATTTATTTAATGATGCGTCAGAATAACGCTATAATTGAGGAATTTTAGACAAAACTAAGATCAAAATTCAACCAAAGAGAAATCAAATAAATTATTTTTTCGCGTTTAAGGCGCTGTTTTTGTAGCTGTAAAGAAGATATATTACCAATCCGGCCGCAATCCATAAAGAAAAATAAAATCCATTTTCTAATAAAAGATTATAAGCCAAATAAGAGCAGCTTAAAATTGCCATTGGAGCAGTAAAATAAAGCGCTGGACATTTAAATTGACGCTTAATTTCTGGGTGCGAAATGCGCAAAATTAAAACCCCAAAAGCAACAATTATAAATGACAAAAGAGTTCCTAAACTTGTTAGATGACTTAAAGTTTTTAAAGAAAATAATCCAGAAGTTATAGCGACAGCAATTGAAACAAAAATAACACTTAAATAAGGAGTGTTAAATTTTTTATGAACCTTACCAAAGGCGCGTGGAATCAAACCATCTCGAGACATTACATAAAAAATGCGCGATTGACCATAAATCAAGATCAACAAAACGGAAGTTATTCCAGCAATCGCACCAACCGCAACTAACGAAGATCCAACATTGCTACCATTTTCTCTTAAAGCCCTAGTTAAAGGCTCTGGATTGTTCAAGCTGCTGTAATGCACAATACCACTTAAAGCTAAAGCAACTGCAATATACAAAGCAGCGCAAACTATGGCCGACACTATAATTCCAATTGGCAAGTCACGCTTAGGATTTTTACACTCTTCTGCCGCAGTAGCCACGGCATCAAATCCAATATATGCGTAAAAAACAGTTGCGGCGCCAATTAAAATTCCACTAACTCCAAACGGCATAAAATCGGAATAATTTTCAATTTTCACCATTGGCACAGCAATGATTAAAAACAAAAAAATAACCGCTAATTTTATTACAACTAATATACGGTTTAAAGTAACGCTCTCTTTGGTTCCACGATAAAGTAAAAAACCAATAAAAAGCGAAATAAAAATCGCAGGTAAATTTACTATTCCACCATCAAATGGCGATTTTGTAAATTCTTCTGGAACCAAAATTCCTCCCGATTTTAAAATTCCAACCATATAACCAGACCAACCAACAGCCACAGTTGAAGCACCAACTCCATATTCTAAAACCAAGCCCCAACCAACAAGCCACGCAATAAACTCTCCTAAAACAACATAAGAATAAGTGTAGGCACTGCCAGAAGCTGGAACCATCGAAGCAAATTCGGCATAAGCCAAACCAGCAAAAATGCAAACTATTGCCGCCAACAAATAAGACAGCGCAATTGCTGGGCCAGCATAATTTGCCGCAGCTATCCCAGTAACAACAAAAATTCCGGTACCAATTGTACAGCCAATGCCAATCATCACTAAATCAAAAACCCCAAGGGTTTTTTTCATTCCGCCAGATTTGGCCCCATCAATTATTGAACTAAGATTTTTTTTACGAAAAAGATTCATTTTTCCTCTTATTCTTTGTTAAGAGGGCTTTTTTTATAGCTGTACAAGAAATAAACTAACAAACCAATTGCAAACCATATCGCAAAAAGATCGCCAGTTTTAAGTAACAAATTATACATTAAATAACCGCAGCTCAAAATTGCCATTGGAGCAACAAAGAAAACCGCTGGACATTTGAACGGCCTTTTAAGTTCTGGCCTTTTGATTCTTAAAGTTAAAACTCCAACTGCAGTCACAACAAAAGCAAAAAGAATTCCTAAGCTACTCATATGACCCATTGTGTGAATTGGTGTGAAGCCAGAAATTATCGCAACAGCAATCATTACAAAAATACCGCCAACATAAGGTGTTTCATATTTCTTATGTAGCTTACAAAAAGCGCTTGGGATTAAGCCATCTCTAGCCATAACAAAAAAAACTCGCGACTGACCATACATCAAAACCAACAAAACAGCGATCATTCCAGCAATTGCACCAGTTCCAACTAAGGCAGAACCAATATTGCTACCATTAACTCTTAGCGCATGCGCCATTGGCTCTGCATTTGCAAGCTCTGAATAAGGAACTATTCCTGTCAGAACCAAAGAAACTACAACATAAATCACGATACAAACCAACAAACCACCAATTATTCCTATTGGCAAATCACGATTTGGATTTTTGCACTCTTCCGCAGTTGTCGCCACAGCGTCAAATCCGAGATAAGCAAAAAAGATTGTTGCAGCCCCTAAACCTACACCATTCCAACCAAAAGGCATAAAGTTAGCGTAATTTTCCATTTTAACATGTGGCGCAGCAACAAACAAAAACAAAAATATTACCCCCAATTTTATCGCCACCAAAATACGATTCACCACGATACTCTCTTTTGTGCCGCGAATTAAAAGCATACCGATAAAAAGAGAAATAAAAACTGCTGGTAAATTAATAATGCCACCATCGGAAGGAACGCTTGTAAATTGATGCGGCAACTCAATTCCTCCAGCTTTTAAAATTCCAACCAAATATCCAGACCATCCAGCCGCAACAGTTGAAGCCGCAACGGTATATTCCAACACCAAGCCCCAAGCAACAAGCCAAGCAACAAATTCCCCAAGCGCAACATAAGAATATGTGTAAGCACTTCCGGCAGCTGGAACCATGGCAGCGAGCTCGGTGTAGGCAAGAGCTGCAAACATACAAGTCAATCCAGCTAAGGCATAAGAAATTGAAATTGCTGGGCCGGCATATTCAGCAGCAGCAATTCCGGTTAAAACAAATATTCCAGTACCAATTGTGCAACCTATGCCAAACAAAATAAGATCAATTGCGCCAAGAGTTCTTTTTAAAGATTTTCCGTTATTATTTTCAAAAATACTTTGGATCGATTTTTTACGAAATATTGATCTCATTTTGTTTAAAAATTATTAAAATTAATCATTTCCGATCAGGGCTTCCTCGATAACTTCTTGCGTAACTAAACCTTTGTTAAATAGCTCATTTAACGAATCTCTCATTAAGCACATTCCTGATTTTTTACCCAATTCAATTATTGAGTTAATTTGCGGAATTTTATCTTCTCTGATCAAGTTTCTAATCGAAGAATTTGCAATCATAACTTCATGAGCAGCAATCCTTCCGCCACCTTTTTTCTTAATTAGCCTCTGCGAAATAACTGCTTTTAATGAGGCTGAAAGCATTGTTCTAATAACTGACTTATCTTCTGACGGAAATACATCGATAATGCGATTAATTGTTTGAGCCGCCGAACTTGTGTGCAAAGTTCCGAGAACTAAGTGACCAGTTTCTGCCGCAGTCAAAGCCAATTGAATTGTTTCTATATCGCGAAGCTCACCAACCAAAATTACATCTGGATCTTCTCTCAAAGCGCTTTTTAGGGCATTGGCAAATGACAAAGTGCTATTTCCAACTTCGCGCTGATTTATTAAAGATTTTTTATTTTTATGAATGAATTCAACCGGATCTTCGATTGTTATTATATGTTTTGAGCTATTTGAGTTTATTTGATCTATCATCGCTGCCAAAGTTGTTGATTTACCACTTCCCGTTGGACCAACGACTAGAATTAAACCCTTATTATAAGAACAAAGACCTCTGATAACCTCAGAAGCATGAATTGTTGAAAGACTCTTTACTTCCACTGGAATTTCACGAAATGCCGCAGCTGGGCCGTTTACGGTATAAAAAGCATTTACACGAAAGCGCAATTTATCGCCAAGTTGTATCGAAAAATCTAATTCTAACTTTTCTTGATAATTTTTTTTCTGCAAATCATTCATCAAAGAAACAATCATCTCCATCACTTGAGCGGAATTTAAAGATGGAGCGTCTGGAATTGAGGTAATATCGCCATCAATTCTTAAAGAAGGAGGATGTCCACTGCTGATGTGAACATCAGAAGAACCGTGCTTTTTTGCGTAAAAAAGAATTTTTTTAATCATTACAGCTGCGATTTTATTGCCTTAATTCTTTCTTCAATTTCTTGAACAGAAATATTAAAACCTTCCGAAGCGGAATAAGCGCTTAAAACTTCATTATACAAATATAAAGCATCTTGAAAATTTGAGGCCTTATCACTCATTACGGCCAAATTATACTTATACTCCAAGTTGTCGCGATCAATTTCTGAAGCTTTTCTCATCAACAATAAAGCTTCTTCGCTTTTGTTAATTTTATCATAAGCCACCGAAGCTTGCGCCATTATGTAAGCAGAATCTGGGTTTTGAACAGTTAAGCGCGAAAGCAAATAAAGAGAATCTTTTGGCGATTCCTCAATTAAAATTGCCAAAAGATTGCCAATTATCTCTTCACGATTTTCAAGATTTGAGTTGAGTAAATTGCGATAAATTGCTTTAGCTTGCTTGCCCTGACCAAGTTTTTGATAAACAACAGCCAAAGCAAATTTGCTGTAATTATTGTTTGGTTCGATTTTTAAAACCTGCTTATAAAGCTCTACAGCAACCTCATATTGACCAATCAAGACAGCATTATAGGCCAATTTTTCTTTTTGCCTTAAGTCGAAATTTTCTGATTTTGTATCAGTAACAACAATTTTGATCTCGCCTTTTTGATCTGAAGAATCTTTTTCTTTGTCGGCAGAAATTGTATAATCTGACTTTTTAACAGATTGATTGCTTTGATAAACATCAACTCTTGAGCGTGAATCTTTATCAAAAATTAGATTTTTCTCAATTTCTTGCATTAATTCTGAATTAGAAACATCGCCAGCATTGGCCTGACTAAAAAACAAAAACACACAATAAAAAACCGCAAAATATTTTAAGGCGCCAATTTTTAGCATTATTTTCAGAGGTTTTGGTGAATAAAGAAGGTAAGGAAATTAGGAATTTTTATGGCTTTTGGGAAAATTGCTTTTGATATAAACCATCACGGCCATTATTGAGGCTGGCGTGATTCCTTGAATTTTAAAAGCTGCCGAGATTGTAGCTGGACGAAACCTGCTTAATTTTTCGCGCACTTCGAGTGACAAACTTTGAATATCAGAGTAATCAATATCAAGTGGAATTTTCATATTTTCGTCGCGCCGAAAAACCTCCAAATCAGCTTCCTGTCTTTTAAGATAAGAACTGTAAGTGGCATCTATTAAAACTTGTTTTTTTGTAATCGCATCAATTTGAGAAATTTCTTTTGGCCAAATTTTTTCCAAACTTACAAAATTAATTTCTGGAAAAGACAAAAGTTGTAAAGCACTTCTAACAACACCGTCTTGCTTGATTGTAATAGCAAATTCGGCCAATTTTTTTGGTGAGATTTCTAATGAATTTAGAAGATCTTTTGCCATTAAAATATTTTTCAATCTGCTTTGAAAAGCCTCGGCACGCTCTTTTTTTACAACCCCAACATCAATTCCTAATTGGGTCAACCTCAAATCAGCATTATCGGAACGCAAACTCAAACGATATTCAGCCCTTGAAGTTAGCATTCTATAAGGCTCATTCGTGCCAAGAGTCGTAAGATCATCAATCATAACGCCAATATAACTAGAGGCGCGATCCAAAATAAATTCTTCAGTTGAATTTATTGAACGCAAAGCAGCATTAATTCCAGCAACAATTCCCTGCCCCGCCGCTTCTTCATACCCAGTGGTGCCATTAATTTGGCCAGCAAAAAATAAGTTACGAATTTTTTTTGTTTCTAAAGTTGGTAGCAATTCTCTTGGATCAACAAAATCATATTCAATCGCATAACCAGCTTGAGTTACAACGCAATTTTCTAATCCAGAAATCGTTTTTAAAAACTCAATTTGCACTTCCAAAGGTAAGGAAGTTGATATTCCATTTGGGTAAATCAAATCACTGTCTAAACCTTCTGGCTCAAGAAAAATTTGATGACGATCCTTTTCGTAAAAACGATGAATTTTATCTTCAATTGAAGGGCAATAACGCGGTCCAACTCCCGCAATATGACCACCATACATCGCTGATTTATGAAGATTATTTTTTATTATTTCGTGAGTTTTTTGATTAGTGTGAGTGATGTAACAAGAAATTTGCGGAACTTTAATTTCTTTGGTGAGGTAAGAAAAAGGCTGAGGAGGATTGTCGCCGGACTGCTCTTCTAAATTCGTAAAGTTAATCGAATTTTTTAAAATTCGTGGCGGAGTTCCGGTTTTTAATCGACCTAAATTAAAATTATGCCGAATTAAACTTTGCGCCAAACCGTGCGAAGGCTCTTCACCAACCCTTCCGGCTGAAGTTTTTTGGTCGCCAATATGAATTTCTCCACGCAAAAATGTGCCAGTTGTAAGAATAACTGATTTAGCAAAAATTTTGCCCCCACCACTCAAAACAACGCCGCAAGCAACTTTTTCGTTAATTATTAAATCTTCAACCGAAGCAAATTTGATCTCAAGATTTGGATAATTTTGTAAAATCTCACAAATCGCTTTTTTGTAAAGTTTGCGATCAGCTTGCGCTCTTGGCGAATGAACCGCCGCTCCTTTTGAAGCGTTAAGAATACGAAAATGAATCCCGGAATTATCAATTGCTTTTGCCATAATTCCATCAAGCGCATCAACTTCGCGCACAATTGTTCCCTTTGCAACCCCGCCAATCGCTGGATTACAAGACATTTCGCCAAGATTTTCTTTATTTTTGGTAATTAAAATTGTTTTAACTCCCATTCTGGCGGAAGCGCAAGCCGCTTCTAAACCAGCATGTCCAGCGCCAATAACAATTACCCCAAATTCACAATTCATGCGCCAAGAATATTATTTGAAGACGCATTCCTCGAAGAAACCATTTGCACAAACTTATTATTATCAACCGCCTTTTTGTCTTCCTCTTTATTTGTTATTACCGCTTTCACAGCCTGAAGAGGAAAAATTGATGCTTCAACCGTAGCAACTCCTAAAGTTTCCAGAACTGATTTTGTGCCATCTTGCAATCCTTTAGTATTATCTTTGATTTGTTTCTTAGAAACTTCTGATGTCGTTGGAATAGTATTGGCAACAAATAAACCGACTTGAAGCATAGTAGAAACAGCTGAAATTACAGTCATAGCGGTTAAACCAGCAACGCCAGCTCCAGCCCCTGCAGCAAGAGCGACTGGACCGGCAACTGTAACAGTTGCAGCAACACCAGCCCCGTAAATTGCATTTTGAGTGGCTGGAGATACGCTATTCATTTCATCATTTTTTTGCTTCCTTCTAAGATCTTCATGAGATAATGCAAATAAAGGTCTGCAAGAGGTTGAAGGAGTAATTTCTTCAACAGGAGTAATGCTTTCAGCAGTAGGAGTAACGCCTTCAGTAGGAGTAACGCCTTCAGTAGAAGTAATGTTTTGAGGGGGAGTAACAATATGATGAGATAATTTTACTTTTTGCTTGGTATTTTTATCCTGACCCTCAATTGCAAAACCCAACTCACTCAACTTTTTTTCAAGCTCGTCTTTTTTAACTCTCTCTTCCTTCTTTTCATCGCCATCAACATAAGAAAGAATAACTTCGTCCGCATTTGCAGTTGTAGCTCCGTTAGCTGTTTTTGTAATTTCTTGCTTTATAAATCCAGCCTCTTCACCAGCTCTATTGCGAAGAATGTTAGTTGAAACTTTTCTCGTAACTTCTCCTTCCACCAATCCAATATTAGCTTCTAACATCGATGATTTTACCGAAGTAGTTTCACCATTAATCATCATCAAAGAGCAGGCCGTTCTTTCAATTGATGAATCAATTTTTTTTGATTCATAAGACACGGCCTTTATTTGCATATGATCGCGCATCTTTTTATTGTCACCGCTCCACTCTTTCGCGCAGTAATTTCCTTTTTCATCCCTAATATACATCACATTAGGAATTATTAAATCACCCTCTTCAACTTTCTTTGTTATTTTTTTCACGCCACCAAAAGCTGCAGGCTCATCAACCAAAATTTCTTTAGAATATTGCGCCTTTTGAACCATTATATAGCCTTGCGGATTGGTTCCGGGAACATATAAATAAACCAAATCTTTATCACCTTTTCCCTCAAAACAAACCGTAACAATATTTTCAACAGCCCTACCATTTTCATTTTTTCTATCGCGCAAAATTGAAACCGAATTTGGAATAATATCCGGCATTTTGGCGCTAAGTAATTTAGAATAAGTATCTTTTTTGTTGGAAAAAAACGAGGAAGTTTTGGTTATTGGGAATTTTTTCCTAATTTCTTCTTTTAATTCTTCTTCATTTTTGTTCGCAACCTTCGCAAATTCAGCGCTCTTTTCTTTTACATCTTTTAAGAAATGTTCGCCACCAACTTTTGCAGAATATTGGCGCGACCTTTCCATTAAGCTCAAGGAATCTTTAGAAAAAGCTCCATCTGCTTCTTTTTTCAGATCAAAGCTATTAAAACTATCTTGCCACCTCTGAAAAACTTTTGAGTTTATTTCTCGGCTTCTATCCTGAGGAATCGAGGTAACGATGTTTTGATAACTCGCTTTATTTTCTGTTAAAAACTGATTAAGACCTGTTATATAATCTGTTTTTGGCTTATTTATAAGTCCCTGTAAAAAATCATTACATTTTTCACCGTAATTGTTCGCCGCATTGTGCAAAATATTAGAAAATCCCCTTTCCTCATCCACATTCTCTTTTCCAATGGCTTCAGCCATATGAAGTGAGTCAAAAAATTCCGTAACAATTTTTATGTCATTGTCGGAAATATCATCAATTGGACATTCAAATATTTCAGTCAAATAGCTACCTACTGAAAAGGCTTTGGCATAATTATTGCCATAATATTTTTGCTTTATTTCTGAATATACAGATTGATCAACAAATGTTTTTGAAGAAATTCCGTTTTCATCAACACGAATAATGCAGCCAATATTTGATGGGTTTTTCTCTTTTTCATCTCCAAGATGATTTTCAATAAAAGCAAATCGAACCTCTGGAGTTGTAGAATTTGAATTTCTTTTTAATGCACCTTGCAGATCTTCGTAATCTCTATCGAACCGGTTCGAACCTTCAAAATTTTTATATCTTTTCTCTACAAATCCATCACCAGAAACGAATAAATTTGAATTATCACCCAAGTGAACTTTTTTCTGCGTTTGCAAAAACTCCCTCTCAACTTCCATCCATCCAGAAGGATTAAATTGATCAAATTGCTTATTCTCAGAGCCATCAATTATTTCTTTTCCAATGCCCTCCTCAAAACTAAATTCAACCTCTTCAAGACTTGCATTCTGAGATCCTTCAAATTGATCTATTCGGTCATTTTCTTCTGATCTTGGAGAAAATTGATCTATTCGGTCATTTTCTTCTGATCTTGGAGTTTCAAATTGATCTATTCGATCATTTTCTTCTGATCTTGGAGTAATTTTAAGTTTTTGTAATTTTAATCTATCAATATTCCTCAAACCTTTTGATTGATGTTTCTCAGAATTAACAGAAGACGCATCATCTAGACCTTCTTCACTTAGTATTGTTGGCGTTACTGATTTTTGTTTCGCTCGCTTAATTATCGGTGTTTTTGTTTCTGATTCATCTAGATTACCCGTTTGCGACGATTGATCTTTTCTGCCGCTTTCTTTTAACTTCGCTTCTAAGGCAATTAATCGATTAGTAAGTTCATAAATAGTTCTTTCATAATTAGAATTCTGACCCGGATTCATAACATCTTTTATTTTCAAGAGAAAATCCGAAATATCTTTCAATTGAACGCCAGAAGCTCCTTGACCGTTATTCAATTCAACACCTTGATTTGCTGCCAAATTCTGACCATTAGCAGGAAAAGTATTTTGATTATTAATTAATCGATTTAGTGCCTCATGAATGTTCGCAAACGCCTGACTATTAGGATTATTGCTTTCCAAATATCTGCGCAATTCAATTAATTCATTCAAAATCTGCCTTTGCAATTCTGCATTTCCATCCCCACCAAACCATCCGAAGTTTCTAATTCCTGAATTTGGCCCATATCCTTCATAACCATTGGAATTCTCATCTGTAATATCGGATGATACGTCAAATTGCTGATTATATGGCCATCCACTCTTAATTCCTTCGATCTCTGAAATCCTTTTTTTGCTTTGATTCAATTTACCAAGAAGGTTCTGATATCCTGCTCGAATTTTACCAAATTCCACTTCATTTCCTAGCTCCAATTCACCGAAGAGGGTTCTTAATTTTCCCAACTCTTTTTGATTATTCTCAAGATCTTTCAATTCTTTTTCACATTGTTCCAATCTCAAAAGAATTTTGTTATAATTATTACTTTCTTCACCTTGCACAGATTGACTAGCAACAGATTCATTCTCTGTATTTTGACCATTGAGCGAGCTGTTAATGTTATTTTTTTGACCCTCTTCTTTTCGTTTGATTTTTTCAATTTCTTCTTGTTGAACTTCGCGCTTTTGTTTTTCAACATTGAGCTCTTCTTTTAGAGCTTCGATCTTTTGTTGATAACTTGTTAATATTACCTCTATATTTTCGATCAGATTTTTCAGATGTATTATTTCGTTTCCTTTATCATTATTATTTGGATTATTACCTCTCTTTTGAGGTTGCGGTTCCGAAGTCACAGATTCAGATTCAATATCATCCTCATCCTCTGAAGTCACAGATTCAATATCACCATCTCGAAGATCATTTACGGGTTTAGTTTGCTGCTGATGTTTTACTTGTGTATTCGGTAATACAGATCGAGTACCATCCCCTGAAAGCAAAGATTCAATTTCATCCTCTGATTCAATAGATCCAATCTCATCATCTCGAAGATCATTATTCTTTAAATTTACGGTTTTAGTTTGCTGCTGATGTTTTACTTGTCTATTCGGGGATACAGATCGAGTACCATCCCCTGAAAGCAAAGATTCAATTTCATCCTCTGATTCAATAGATCCAATCTCATCATCTCGAAGATCATTTACGGGTTTAGTTTGCTGCTGATGTTTTACTTGTCTATTCGGGGATACAGATTGAGTACCATCCTCATTCTCTGAAGTCACAGATTTAATATCGTTATCTACTTGCGCCGCTTGCCTTTGCGCTAATTCTTTCTCTTGCTCTGCTCGCCTTTGCGCTAATACTCGCCTTTGCCCTTCTAATTCTTGCCGCAGACTTTTTATCTCTGCTTGCCTTTGCGCTAATACTTCCTCCCGCGCTTCTAGATCCGCTCGCTCTTGCGCCTCTTGCGCTTCTTGCGCCAATTGCGCTGTTGCTTGCGCCAATTGCGCTTCTAGATTCGCTTGCACTGCTCGCTGTTGCGCTAATGCTTGCTCCTGCGCTACTAGCTTATCTCGCAGTTCTTTTAATTCATTCCTTTTCTTTTGTAGTAAGTCATCTTCATTCCCCATCGACAGTTGCTCTAATTGTAGCTTTTGCTCTTCTAATGCTTTCTTTTGCTCTTCTAATGCTTTCTTTTGCTCTTCTGATACTTTCTTTTGCTCTTCTAATGCTTTCTTTTGCTCTTCTGATACTTTCTTTTGCTCTTCTAATGCTTTCTCTTGCTCTTCTAATGCTTTCTTTTGCTCTTCTAATGCTTTCTTTTGCTCTTCTGATACTTTCTTTTGCTCTTCTTGCGCTTGAGTATATTCGGCTAATATAGCTCGCTGGTCTGTTATTTGCTTTTTTTGTTTTTCAATTAAATCCCCAATATCTTTAAAATTGAGTTCAGTTTCTTCGAGAATGTTAATTAAGTTCTTGTAACTTAATTCTTCACCTTGCGAATCTCCAATGATTCGCAAATCATCTTCTATGTCACGACTGTCTGCGCTGCTAACAGATGAGTCAGACATGCCATCATTAATATCTCCTTCCTGCTGCTCATTAACATTCTTTTGCGATGAGTCAGACATGTTATCATCAATATCTCCTTCCTGCTGCTCATTAACATTCTTTTTCTGAGCTAAAGATTCTTTTAATTCCCGAACCCTTAATAAATATTCTTTTGCTTTGTTAAACTCTTCTAAGCGATCAGATAGAGGCATTCCAAAAAAACTTTCAGGCAAATTTCCATATGATTGGCTTTGCAACTCAATCACCCGTTTTTCTAGCGCTTTGTTTTCTTTTTTAAGTTCTTGTAGGCGCCCTTCTTTTTTTTTGCGTAATTTTTCAAGAAAACCTTCATACGGCTCTACATCATTCTCTCTTTTTCTCCTTTTATCCTCTTCTATAGTCTTTTTTATTTTAGTAAGAATAATCTTTTGCGCAATCTTCTCTTTGATTTGCGGCCTTGCAAAGTGATTTATGTTTACAAGAGCGCTTTTTGAAAGATCCTCTCTGTTAGTTTCATTCTTTACAAAACCAAATAATGTTTGCGGATTAATGTTTTTAATTTCCGCCTCTCTTGTTGAACCTTTAGGTACTATTAATTTATTATTGAGTGAATTTTCCGACACTTTACTTAGCTCAAACTCCTCTTTAAATTTTTTAGCCAAAGAAGACTGGAAGTAATTCAATGCCCTTTTTTGTTTGTCATTTATTGGTTGTATTGAATTAATTTTTTCACTAAAATTTTCGTTATACCAATTTTCAAATTCGCCCTGATATTCATAACCCAAAGCAGATGAAATGTTAGATTCAAAAATATCTTTGAGTTTTGCTTTGTATTTATTGAAATTGTTTTTTTCTTTAGAATTTGCAAGATCTGCGAGATCAAAAAGAACGCGGTTTTTATTTAATTCTTGCAAATCTTGTAAAAAAGATTGTTCGCTTCCCAGAGATCCTTCATCTATCTGAGATTTTGCCTTTGTATCGTTGTATAATTTCTGATACTTAGCTATGTCATCATCGTTAGTCCCGCTTAATCCTTCTACACATTCTGATTCTTCAAGAATTTTTTTATATAACAGATTGGTGATTTTTATATCCCTGTGAATTTGTTTCAAATTGCTTGAATTAGACTCATTCGTAGGTTTTGACATAAATCTTATTATTTAAATTTGCTGGAGCGCCAATAGTTATCGGATTTTATTTCATTAAACCGAGAAACCGTTCTGGCGAATGATTCTGAACCAATTCCTGATTGGTAAATTTCCGATGATTTGCATTTAGCTAAAACAATCATCGCAACTTTATTCTCATAAACTTCATCAACAAAAAGCGTTAAACGCCTTGCTT
>JACCDX010430341.1_pt1 | contig 28987 bp, 26 predicted proteins | sample 7449681 | NCBI WGS metagenome assembly JACCDX01 (sample SAMN15323450, study PRJNA562643) | freshwater metagenome | isolation source: river surface water | place: USA:Blue River Watershed | collected 2017-08-18
AAAATAATTTTGATTATGATATTGCAAATTATTTTAATTTTAAATTTCCAAACAATATATTGAGTTATAAAACAGATATATTTATTTATGATAATGGTAAATGGAAATATATGGATGATAATAATTATAAATTAAAAAGAATATTAGCAACAGATTTTTATGATATATTTGAAAACAAATTAAATGATTTAATTAATAAATTAAAATATTATAATGAATTAGAAGATAAGAAAGATGAAAATATAAAATATAAAATTAAGAATTATAAGAATTTAATATCAAATGTTGATAAAATTTGTTCTAAATTAAAACATACCACTGGTAAAGAATCAATAATTAAAGAATTATATATTTGTACATCACATGATAATATTATTTTTGATTCAAATGAATATTATTTAAATTTTTTAAATGGAACATTAAATTTACAAACTAAAGAATTTATGAAACATAATCCAATTCATTATATTACTAAACAAATACCATTTAATTATGAACCTAATAAATTTAATAATATTGAAAAACTTAATTTATTTAATAAATTATTATCATTTTTTCCTACAAAAGAAGAATTAGATTATGTTTTATGGCGTATTTCAAAATGTTTTCAAGGTAAAAATTTATTTCAACAAGGAATTTATTGGATTGGTGATGGACGTAATGGTAAAGGAATTATGATTGACTTAGTATCACGTATTTTTGGTGATTATTTTGAGACATTAAATATATCATATATTACTAATTATGATAAAAATCCTAATGTTCCAAATGCTGAATTATTAAAATTAAAAGGTTGTCGTTTAGTATCATTAAATGAACCAGATATTAAAAAACCAATTAATTCAACTAAATTTAAATCATTAACAGGTGATGATTATATATCAGCTAGAGATTTATATAAAAATTCGAATCAATTTATTAAATTTAAACCACAATTTACTCTTTTCTTTTTAACAAATTCGCAACCAACATTTACAAATTTAGATGAGGCTACAATATCTAGATTATGTATAGTAAATTTTCCATATTATTTTGGTAAAGAAAATGATGGTAAATATGATTCAAGTAATCCATTACATAAACCAAGAAATGATAATTTAGCATCTGAATTAAGAAATGATTTAGAGGTTTTATTAAGTATTTTACTGTATTATTACTATATTAATAATATACCTGTTCCTGAATGTATATCTCAATTTCAAAAAAATATGATTTTAGAAATGAATCCCATATCTTTATTTTGCAATGAATATATAGAAAATGATTTAAGTGGAGGACGTATAGGTATAAGTGATTTATTTGAAAAATATAAAGTCTCTAGTTTTTATACTACATCTGTTGAAACTCAAAAATATTTTACAGAAAAAATAAAAAATATATTCAAAGATTATATTTCAGATAAAAGATATACTATTAATAATATAAAACAATATGTATTAAATAATAAAAAATATATTGAAGAAATCTCAATTGATAATGATATATTTGAATTTGACGAAGATTAAAAAAAAGTGTCTAAAAAATTTTAGTTTGGGTAATGGTATGTCAGTTTGTCCAAACATTAGTTTCGGGGAATGGTTTGTCCTCCATTGTTATAAAAAATTGATAATATTAATTGTTTTTTAATATTATTAATAAAAAAAATGAAAATAGTAAGCATTGGTAATCAAACACGTGCATATTCAAATGCAATTTATGTATCTATTGATAAATCAAAATATAAATATATTCAAATTAATTTATATGTATTTAAATTATTAACAGATAAAGAATTTAATTCGGATGAATTAGGTTTAGGTTCTGTTCAAAGACTATTCTTAAATTTAAATATAGGAGATGATATTGATAATATAACCTGGTTTGAAGAATTACCAAATTCTTTACCAACACCAAGTATTTCATTTCAGATTTCAATTACAAAAAAATCAAAATTAGAAATTACACTAGAAACACTAACCAAATTAATACATAAAACACTTGATAAAATATTTATTCATAAAAATCAGATATTTGTAATAGATTTTGTAGGAACTTCTATAACATTAAAAGTAAATAAATTTATAAAAATAGATGATAAATATACAAAATTATATTATATTGATTCTGAAACAACAAACTTTGTATTTGATAATCAAAGTTCTAAATATTTAATAATTGAAGAGCCTGTAAATGAAATTTCTCCATTATCCAAGATATTGGAACCAGACTTTTCATTTGAACAAATCGGCGTGGGTGGTTTAGATGGTTCTTTCTTAGAGGACTTTCGTAGAACTTTCGCAACTAGATTACTTCCAGCCTCGGTTATACGTGAAATGGGTATTTCTAATGTGAAGGGTCTCCTATTATACGGAGTTCCGGGGTGCGGTAAAACTAGATTGTCAAAATCGTTATCACAATTGATAGGTGCAGGTATAACCAAGGTTGTAAATGGTCCTGAATGTCTTGATAGATATGTCGGATCATCTGAACAGAAGATTCGTGACTTATTTAAAGATGCAGAAGATGATTATAAACAAAATGCTGATAAAGCCAAACTTCACGTCATTATTTTCGATGAGATTGATGCTATATGTAAAAGCCGTGGAAGTAATCCAGGCTCTCTCACCGATTCAGTAGTTAATCAACTATTGACTAAAATTGATGGTGTTGAATCTGTGCCAAATGTCTTTATAATTGGTATGACAAATATACCGGAAGTAATAGATAAAGCATTAATACGTCCTGGTCGTCTTGAATTAAAATTAGAAGTTGGATTACCAGATTATGACGGAAGAATACAAATTCTCAATATTCATACTAAAAAATTAAAAGAATCCGGTAGATTAACAGAAGATTTTGATGTATTAGAAATAGCTAATGAAACATCCAATTATACCGGTGCTGAATTAGAATCTGTAGTTAAAAATGCTGTATCACTAGCAATTTTAGATAATAATAATAATTCAGATAATTTACAAATAACTCAAGATAATTTTTTAGAAGCAATTAAAAAAGTTATTCCAAATTTTGGTATTCCAAATAATTTATTAAATAAAATGATTATTAATAAATCATTATTTTATGATTTTTCTAAACAATATCAAGATGACATAATAACATATTTTAAAGATACTGAAACTAATTTATCACGTAGATATTTTTGTATAGACCAATCTTTTGAATGTTCATTAAGTGATGCTGCGAATATTGCTATTAATTCGGGTGTTGCTCATATACGTTATATATGTGCAAAACAGTTTTTACATATTCATGGAGACCAATCTAAAGCATCTGAAATAAATAAAATATTATTAGAGGCAAATAAAGCACCTCAATCTATTATAATTATCGATAGAATTGATAAAATATGTGAATTTATAGCAAATGGTAGGTCTGTATCATCAATTATAACTCATACATTATCTACTTGGATAACAACAAATGATTTAAATACAAATAATAAAATGGTATTTATAATTACGAATACAGAATCAAGCTTTTTAACAGATTATATTAATATAGATTTTTATACTGATAAATAAAAAATTGATATATTTTTATTTTTAATACTAATTTTATAAAAAAATCATTGTAAAATGAATGTTATTCATCCTAGAAATGAATTAAATATTCTGATTGACCCAATGATTAAGCAAGAATTAAATGAAATTAAATATCGTAATAATAAAGATATATTTGATAATAGTTTTTATTATCAAGTATTTCTATGTAGTATTGATGGTAATTTCGATTACTTTTTAAATAAAGTTTGTGATTTTACCAAAAATTTAAATAATATATTATTAGCAGTGATTATCCTAACTTTTTATATAATATGGTGGGCTGTAAAAGTGCCATTATTAATTATTCACTCATCATTACATAATGTATTGAGTTTAATTGCTTATTCTTTACTTGGACAAATACCACCATTTATAAATAGACTTTATGGTGTATTAATTGTATTATCCGGTATTTGTATGGGCTTACAACATCATTTAGTAACTATAAATGTATTGGAAAAAGATACATTTTATAAATTCATGGCTTTTATACCTAATTTAATTAAAGTATTTCAAATAGTATTACAATGTATATATTTAGGCGCTTATTGGCATGAATATAATACAGATTATGGTATCATATTTATATTAGCGATTATTCCAATAATGAACATACTTTATAATGTATTGATGCCATATTATTTATTGAATATATGCAAAAATTATAAAATATTGAAATGGTATAATTTGAATAATAAAGCATATAATATTTTACATGATAAAGCCTTAGAATATTTTATCGAAAAGAAATACCTATTTGAAAAAGTATCTGGAACAGAGTCTAATGCTGAACTCGATTGTTCGATATGTATGTGTAAAGAAAATTCAGATATTGATAATTCTCTAATTAAAACCAAATGCAACCACATCTATCATTATAAATGTCTGATAACTTGGGTTGGTGTTAGTTTATTAAATAATAATCCGGTAACCTGTCCATATTGTCGTCAAGATTTAGCATTATCAGAACAATCATCTATAAATGAATCTGAATTAGACGCAGATTCAGGATATGAAGATATACCTAATTTGGATATATAACCGACTTTAAATGCATTTTTCAATTAAAGGGCGATGGAATTATAACATAGTCCTACATCATATTTTTATTTTTAATGTTATTTTATGTAAATCTTCCATAAGTCTTTTAATAGTATTATATAAGACTACACAAACCAACACATATTATTTAAATATTAGTGTATTATTGTGTATGATTATATTATAATTTGGTAATTATAAAACTAATATCATTATTATTAATTATTATTAATTATGATTAAATTATAAAAAATAAATATCCTAATGTAAAACTTATATAATTTCCTAATCAAGATTATCTATTAAATATTATTTGAAAAGACTAGGTATTATATAAAATTAAATATCCTAATTTTGATTTAAAGATAATGATTATTTATAAAATATTAAATTAATAATGCTAACAAATTATATTGATAAAGAAACAACCTTATTAGGTATCGTAAGTTCATTCGGCTTTTTAAATTTGTTTTTATGGGTAGGTATTTTAACATCTTTTTGTAGAAGACGTAGATATTATTTCATTAATCCTCGCAATAACTATTTAACTCCAAATTTAATTTTACCAAATGATTTTGATAATAAAACTGACTCAAAACAATCAGTTGAAACTAAAAAAGATGAAGAAAACAATAAAGAATATGTTGTAAATATTATTCGTGGTGTCCCTGGTTCAGGTAAAAAATTATTAGCTTATTCAATGGAATATAAAAAATATCGTCCTTTCTCAATATGTTATGCAAATGATTATTTCAAAAAACCAGGAGGTGTATATGAATATAATCGTTATGAACAAGACCGTGCAAATTCATATTGTTATAATAAATTCGTTAATTCAATTAATGATTCGATTGCAAATATTTATGTATTAGGTTATTTCGAAGAACCATGGATGTATCAAAACTACATGGATTTAGCAGAATCATCTGGTTATAAAGTAAATATTATTGAAATGTTTTGTCCAAATGAAGATTATTTAGCATACTTTAATAAACGTAGCCAACACAATATTCCAATGAAAGCATCGCTTAGAATGTATGATAATTGGGTCTTTGATAAATCAGCAAAAATTCAAGAACCTTTCTTAGAAGAATTAGAAGGTGATTGTATGCCTGCTTATCCACGTCCATCAATTGCGCAATTAGACAAAGAATTATTAGAATATATGAATGGTTCCGGTAAAGCTCCAACTGTTTATAAAAGTCATTATACATGGGAATTTGAAAATACAGACCATATTGTAACTGAATTAAAACAAAAAATAATTAATAAAATTTCAAGATGGGAAATTGTTCATTTATTAATAAATTATATTGATTTTAAACGCACAAATAATTCATCAAATTATGAAAAAGATTATGTTGATACTATGAAACAATTTGCAAATTCAAGCATTAATGAAAATCTATTTTATAATATTACAAAAAATGATAGTTATTTCCATAGAACTGAATAATAAAAAAATTGATAAAATTCAATAAATTAATTCAATTAATAAAAAAACAATTTATTAATTAAATTACAAAATGTTTTCTAAATTAGCAGTTGATACCTTTGAAAATAGTTTCTCTTATGATAAGGAAACAGATTTAATTTCAGTTCAACCAACAGTTGAATTTAAAAATTCATTAAATAAATTTTCAAATAATTTATTTGATGAAACATTTCCATGGTCTAGCAAAATATTTATTGCTGGTGGTTCTATGAATCTATTATTAGATGAAACCATTACAAGACGTTCTGAAATTGAAAAACTATCAGATATTGATATTTATGTATATGGTTCTGAAACTCGTAAAACAGTTGAATCATTACTTAGTTATTTTAATTCAAAATGTCAAAAAGACTATATTTATGTAGGACATCGTGGTTCAGTTATTTTTGTATGGTGTTATTCTATTGGTAGAATGATACAATTAGTTATTATGGGAGAAAATTATAAAACAATTAACTCAGTAATATCCGATTTTGATATGGACCATATAAAAATAGCATATGATGGATATTATATCTATTATAAAAAAGATGCTATTAAAGCTATTCAAACAAAAAGAGTAAATTATAAATTAAAATATAAATCTGGTAAAAAGAATATACCATTACGTGTATTTAAAGCAGATATGCGTGAATATATGGTATATGATGAAAATAATAAGTTATTAAATAATAGTTTTGATAAACAAGATTATGATATAAATAGTTTAATTGATAAATATAGATATACTAAATATCCATTAAGTAAATCAATTGATGAAGATGAATTAAGAACAAAATTTGAATTAACAAATTGTATTAATTTAACAAAATCATATAAAACTATTGGAATTGAAAAAGAAAATTTAAAATTAAACAAATTATTAAATGAGATTAATTGGAATGGTTTTAATTCGATGGATGATGATGCTTATTATGGTTTATTAGATAATATGAATGTTGAAAGAATATTTGATGTTGAACATTATCAACAAGTATTCAATAGACATGATTGTAATCATGACAATAAATATTATGTAGTAGATTTACGTAGTTTTTATAAAAAGACTGAATTCGTAATGTTAAAAAATGCATTATTAAAAATACCATTTGTAGATATTACATACGATGATTGTGAAATTACTGAAAATCAAATATACATTCAATTTAATAAAGAAATAATTTCAAAAACTGAAGACTTATTAAATAAACTTTTTAATAATAAATTAGGTAAGATTGTAATTGAATTTGAAACATTTAATAAAATAAAAGTAGAAACAATTGATAAAAATGAAGCAATTGAAAATATAAAATTATCAGTTCAAAGAAATGGTTTATATATTAATTTATTACCAATTTTTAATAAAGAATTAAATACATATCATTTTAAATTTGCAAATAATTTAAAACAAAATACAACATTACAATCAATTGATGAAGAAAAATTTAATAAATATTATTATTCGATTATAAAACCAACAATCAATTTATTAGATAATAAAAATAAAGATGATCTAATTATATTGAAAAAGGATAATTATGAATTATTAGCAGATTGTTATATTGAAATAAACTTAGGAATACATTTTAAAAGTATTATAAAAAATGAATTTTATATATATAATTTTTATGATATTGATATTAAAAAGTTAGAAAAGATATTTAATTCATCAAATATAAGTATAAATCCAAGAATAGAATATGATAATTCAGATAAGGAATTTATAAATAAATTATTTGAAATTTATAAATCAGATATTACTTATAGTATAAGAAGAATAATACGTTATATACCTATTTTCGATAGAAAAACTAATATTCTTAATTTACGTTTAGTAATATCAGAAGATTATTTAAATAAATCGGTAAATTTACAAGAAGACAAAAAAAATAATAAATCTCAAAGTAAATCAATAGATATTTTAGATGAAGAATCTTCGGAAGATGAATTAGATTTTGAAGATGATAGTGAAGACTATGACATAGATTTGCCTGAACCTCCTAGACCTAAACCAATTGTTAAAAAAGTTGTAAAAAAATAAATAATTGAATAACTCAATTATATTGAATTTTTATTTTTAATACTTCATATTTTCATTGAGAATACTTAAAATTTTGTATAATTTCATTTTATCATTTAAACTCTTCTTAATACCTAAATCATTTAATAATGAACCATTATTTATATCAATACCCATACCTAACATAAATTTATAACAATCTTTGTTAGTCATGTTTTTGATTTCGGAATTCAAATATTCACTAAATAAACACATTTTACGTATTGGATATTCGCAAGTTTTAACGTATAAAGTTTTCCAATAATCTACACCATAATGTCTATATAATTCTTCACCGACTTCGATATCGCGAGTTGCAATAATATTTATTTTGTTTGAATCAATACTATCTATATCGATTTTAACATTAGCTTTTTTGGTTGAGTTAAATATATAATTATCAATTTCCTCGTCAATTTCCATCTTATTTAACATATGTTTTATATTGAGAGGTACATCGTCAAAATTTAATTCATACGAATCATTAATAAATTGTCCAATACCGAATTCAGACTGTTGTGTTATATAACCAATTTTTATTTTATCTGGATTATTAGGATATACTACATAGTTTTTAACGTTATTTTGATTGTAAAATAATGCAAAATCATTTTTAGACATATCTTCACCGTCATAGAATCCGATATAATCACCGGTTTTAAATGATTTATTAGTAAATAGACCAAATGAGTTAGGTTTATTAAGATTAGTTCTAGGTTTAATTGCGAATGAAGACATTAATTTATTTTTTAATAAAATAATAAAAATATCATTATTAAATCAAATTTTTAATAAAACTAATCCATATTTTCGATATCAGACATATTATCATATACAATTAATTCAGGAAAAATATCATCATTTATTAATATAATATATTTGCTAAATAAATCATTCATTATGATTTTATATTCTTCAATTTTATCAGTATTAATTTTCATTATTAATTTTCTATTTTCAAATTCTAATAGACAATTAATACCAAAAGCTATATTAAAATTATTATTTTCAGAGTCATTATACTCATCATTAATAACTAAAAATTTATAATTATTATTATTATCTAATTTAAAAATCTTATTTAATAAGTCATATTCATTTATTATATCTAAAATCTGAAACATTAATACTAATCGATAGTTTTGACTAGATGTATTATAACAAATAGTGTTATCAACCTCTTTTAATAAATTATTATAAAATGATGTATTTAACACTTTTTTATAATTAACAACCTCTTCGTTATCTTCATCGAATATATGATGTATATTAGTATCATCCATAATTTTTTTGAATAATTTAAAAAACTCATAATTAGGCATTTTATAACCAACTATTAGGTTTATAGTCATTATTGTATAATGTATTAACCTAATCAAACTAAAAAAATAAAATCAAATTTATATTATTCATTAGATACTTTAGAAATAATTAAACCTAATTTATGTTCTTTAAATTCATTACCAAATAATTCAATAATTATATCTTTATAATAAATTAACGTATCATCTTCAATTAAAATACTATATGGCATTTCATCTGTATCAATTTCATTTAAACAGATACCTGTAATAATATCATAGTTTATAGGTTGATTATCAGCTTGATAATTATCAATTGACTTAAATTGGATATTATCAATATTATTAAGTGTAGTATAATCCATTAATATATATTTAGAAACATCATCATGCATAAAATCATTTCCTTTAATTGATTTAATAATATCGTCTTTTTTAATTTTTAAATATTGTTTAATAATATCTAATTCTGTTATACATCTAAATATATCGATTGCAATACTTGTTCGATATTCAATTAAATTATTTGGAGTAGTATTATTATATTTTTCCATACAATAACGTAAATTTAATTTTAAAAATGATTTTGCTTCTTCAATTTGTTCAGAATCATCTTCATTAATTTCTAAAAAGTTATATTTTTTACATATATCATTGATAAATGTAAAGAATACATAGTTTGGAACTTTATAACCATAAATTGTATATATCATTTTTTGAATATAATTAATTTAAATTTTTTTAATAGATTATCAAATAAAATAAAAACATATCAAATTTATATATAACTACAAATTACATACCTAATAATATCATCTTCGATTGGAATTACATTTTTTAATTCTTCTACAATTTGATTATCGCGTATTTTTATCTTTTTTAATTGGCGAATACACATCTTTTTTAATTTAGGATGCATATTCGTATAATCTTCATAAATAAGTCCGCGAAATCCAGGTTCAACTAATTTAACATGTCTCAATACATATCCAATAGAATAATTAAGTAAATTAGGTTGATTTTTTGCTGAATTTAATAATGGAGACTCACACGGCTTTATATATGATAAAACTAATAATATGATATCTATATGTGCATATTTAAAATCAAATTTATAAATATTGTATTCACGAAGTTTAATTGTATTTATTAAAAATCGAACTAATGGCATACAGTTGCATAAGATAGCTCTTCTAAGTAATTCAGCATCCCATATAATTCGATTATTTACATCTGTTTTATAAAGATATTCAATAAATGAATATATTGATTCATCATTTACTGACCACTTTTCTAGACGATAATATTGTAATAATATAGACATAGTTTCATTAATAGTTTTATCACCAATATAGTCAAAGAGATATTTTTGACGACAATAATCAATCGCACAAATATCAATATTAAATATTAAAGCATAATGATTAGGTATAGCACCATAATTATAAACCAAATCTAAATATTTAAACGTAGGTTTTATAGTTGTTTTTAAATTAAATTTTTTATCGGTATAATAAGCTAATGAAAATAAATTTATTTTACTATTTTCAAGACATTTATCTCTACAATCACACGGTTCATTTTTATTTAATGATTTAAATCGATTATTTTCAATAAAACAGAAATCATTACAATCAATTATATTACCATGTAATGCCGTAAAATAGCATAAGCGTCTTGATAAATCTAAATTATCCAATATGAATTTAATAAAATCATCACGATATAAATTAAAACATTTTTCGAGGCATTTGTCATTCATTTTAAATTTTTGTGATGATAAATATTTAAATCCATCATAAAAATTATATTCAATACATTTTAAAACAAATAATTCTAATTTATATCGATTATACTTATCTGATTTAGTTGATTCATAATTATTATAAATAGGAAACAAATAAAGCAATCCTATAATATCTTGTTTATATATTGAATATATAATATGTTCTGGTAAAATTTCAATATTTTTAAAATAATTTATATTTGCATTTAAATCGAAAGTCGAATTTGTAATGTAATTATTTATATTTTCTTCAAATATTCTTGAATTAAATTCTGACATAATAATTATAATATTATGTAAAAATTTTATGATTATATATCTGGTCAAATTTAATAAATTGTTTATAAAAAAGTTATAATTTAAAGATTATTTGGTATTAATAAATAATAATAATTAAATTAATGTGTTCATTAGAAGATGCCTTTAATAGCTTTATTACAGATGACGAAACTAAAAACTTAATGAAAAAATATGAAGAAAAAGACCGTAAATTAAAACAAGAAGCTGAATTAAAAAAGTCTGTATTATTAACTAAATTTAATGTAAATTTTAATGAATTAAATTATGTACATAGTGATTTTTGTAATAATATATTTGCATCAGTATATAGACATAAAACAACAAATCAATTATATTTTTCATATATAAATCATGAATTAGATAACGATGAATCACAATCCGAAATAAATCCATATGAATGGATTAGTGAAACTGAATGGAATCAAATGAAAGAAGAATATGAAATTCAAAAACAAAGAAAAGAAAAACAAATAGAAGATTCAAGACCAGAATTAGGAGAATGGATATTAAGAAATCCTGGCTTATTAAAAGGTCATAAATTAGAGATTTATGAAAACTTTGAAAACGGTGAGCCAGAATCAGTAATTGCAATTTTAGATAATAATGCCGGTTTTTTTGATGAAGAATATGGTAATGGAATACGATTACAATTTAAAAAGTATCCAAGTATTGAATCGATTAGACAAGCAATTTTAGAAGGACCAATCGTATATGAATTCGATGAAGAAACTGAAGTAGAATATCATTACGAAACAACACCTGAAAAAATATTGGATAAATATTTAAAATAAAAATCATATTAACAAACTTTAGTATATAGACTTTTAAACACATTATCATATTCAGGAACCATAATTAATCCATACTTAATGTATTTTGGTTCTAAATTAATAACTAATAAATCATTGGGACTATTAAAACGAATTTGAGTATTTGGTTTTACAAGTATATATTCTCCTGGTCTTAAAGTAAATTCGTCATAATCTAAAATATGATTATGACTAAAATCAAATATTTCATAAAATATTTCAACATTATTTTGTGTAATATTAGTAATAATTTGAGATGACATACCAGAATTATAGTTATAATTAGTATGATATTGTATTGTAAGTTGTCTTTTAACATCAAAATCTAATAGAATATTACATTTGATAGCATTAATTAGAATTTTTAAAGATGTTATTTTGTTAAAATCATTTACATTTACAAATGGTTTATATGATTTAATAAATTTGGATAAAAATGAATCAATTTTCTTAGATATAAAACCTTTATTATTAAAATTATTTGTATATTCACAATTAATTTCATTAATAATTTGTTTATTTGTATCACTAAGAAACCTAAATTTATATGGAATAAAAATAGAATAATTCATTTTTATAGAGTTATTATAAATCTTAAAAATTATTTATCTAATCAAATTTTGTATTTTTGATTATTATTTAGCCTTTAATAAAAATTATTATTTAGATTTACGTTTAGGAGATGTGCGTTTTTTAGTAGGAGAAACTCTCTTTTTGTTTTGGGAACTGCGTTTTACTTGGGAACTGCGTTTCACTTGTGATTTACGTTTTACTTGAGATTTACGTTTCACTTGGGAACTGCGTTTCACTAGTGATTTACTTTTATTTTTGTGCTTACTACCACCTTCCATATCTTCGTCCTCTTCTTCGTATTCTTCTTCATTTTCATAATCTTCGTCGCCAAAATGTTCAACTTCATTTTCTTCCATAAGTTCGTCTAAATCTTTATACATACCCCCGCCTTTTTTAGATTTTTTTGAACCACCTAAACTCATTCTACTATTTTGTTGAGATGGTGATGAATAATCAATATCGCCTAAAACACCTTCATCCATATCCTCTAAAGTCTCATCAGCATCAAAGTCATCTAAATCACCTCCTTTTTTATTTTGAGTAATATTTTTTTTGTTTTGTCTCATATATATATTATATAATAATAAAATAAAAAGTAATAAAGCTAATTATTAGTTAGTTTTGTTATTTTTAAATTACGTTTAATATGATTTTGATAATTAATAACTTTATTTTTAATTAATTCCCAATCATCTAAACTATTACTTGTAGATATTTCATTATTTTCATTATCAGTGTTTCTACGAATATTAATTGATGATGAAAATGTCCATAACAGATTTTTTATAGTATTTGCAGGGATAGCCCTATTGATATCATTATAAATAGAATAAATCATATCCGGATAACAGTGATGGTCAATAGAAGTATTAATAATATCTTTGTGTAAAATATTACGAATAATAACCAGTTTTTTATTAATAATTGGTATAATATTCATTTTTTGATTATTTAAAATTGAATAAATATAATTATCAATTAATTCCATATCACCGTTCATTCCACCAAAACATCTACGTATAAATAATGCCGAAACATATTTCATTTTGTCATTTATCCATGAAAATGCAGTATATCCCGTCGATATAATGGGCTGAATAAATTTATTTTTAAATTCACAGAGAGAATATACAGTTAATAATAAATGTTGAATAATATTATTATTAATTTCATAATTCGGATAAGCTACCATTAACCAACATAACCAATCTAAGTTTTCAGGAATTCCAACATCTTCAATAGCTATAATAATTAATCTACGTATAAATGATATAAAATCGATTTTTATTAAATTGAAAGCAGATATTATCGCTTCATCTGTCTGAGAAAGTCTTACGGCTTTTTGCAAATTTGATTTTAGTAATGATTTATTATATAATACATGTAGAACATCATCGAATTTAATAATTGGGATATATGAATTTGAATAAGATAAATCAGAATATATAATTAATTTAAAATCATTTTGTAAATCTACTTGATTTATTATAAACACTGAATCTAAAAATGGTTCTTCGGTATATTTAACATCCCAATCATTAATAGAATGATAAACCAGTGATAAATAAATATTTTTTCTTATTTCAGTCTTTTTAACTAATGTTTCGTTCGATAATTCCTTTACTAAATTAAAATTTTTATCTAATCTGTATTGATTTGGACTTAGTTTAGTCGATGATTTTGTTCGTGATGAACTCATCAAAAATTTTAGATGATTTTGATAATAATAATAAAAATTTGATTTAATCAAATCTTTTAAATCTTTATTATTAATAAAAAAGATGCCTATAATTTCAATTGAAGCTTGTATTGGTTCTGGTAAAAGTACTTTATTAGACATTTTAAAATTAGAATATCAAAATAATGAAAATGTGGTATTCATTCCAGAACCATTAGATAAATGGTTAGCAACTAAAGATGAAAATGGTAAAGATATATTAACAACATTTTATGAAGATAAAAAACGTTGGGGATATAGTTTTCAAATGAATGCATTTATAACACGTTGTAAAAGTTTAATTGATGATAATAATAAAAATAAATTATTAATTCTTGAACGTTCAATTTTTACAGACCGTTATGTATTTGCAAATCATTTACATCAAACCGGTGATATTAATAAATTGGAAATGGAATTATATAATGAATGGTTTGACTGGTTAGCAGATAATTTTCCAGTTAAACCATGTAAATATATATATTTAAAATGTGATACTAAAGTTGCGCATGAAAGAGTTATGAAAAGAGCTAGAGAAGCTGAAATGGGACATATTCCATTTGAATATCTTGATGCAATTAATTCAAATCATGATAAATGGTTATCATCCGAAGAGAGTGTATATACTATTGATGTAAATACTGATTTTCAATATAATAAATCATATAAAAACAAGGTTTTAGGCACTGTATGTAATATCATTGATATGGAATTAAAAACATTATTAGGATATAAATTTAATACTGTTAATCAATCACCTGAACAAATTGCATTAGGTTTATTTCAAAATGTAATATTACGTGGTAATTATGATTTTGAATTACATCCTAGTATTAAAAATGCAACTATATGGTGTGCTACATTATCGAATTTAGTAGATAATGTATTACAATGTACTACTGATAATAATGTTACAATAGTGTTATGTAATCAAATATATCATATTTGTGATAAGATTTATATTGATGATAATGAATTGATTGTTAAATATATAATTGATAAAACAAAAGGATATGCAAATTTAATTATAAATAATATTAGAGTTAATTAAAATTATATATATACGAATATGCTGATATTTTTATTTTATAATAAGTAAATTTTGTATGAAAATTATTTACTAATTATAATAAATGACAAATAAAATTCCGGATGAATATGAAAATCCAATAGATTTATTAATATACAAGTTATTTCCATATGTAAATCCATCTCTATATAATTATGGCTTTACACCAAATTTAATTACGACAATATCATTTATGTTTGGATTATTAAGTATTTTTTTTTATATAAATAAACAATATTTGATTACAGGTATTCTATTCTTTATATCATATATATTTGATTGCATCGACGGTAATTTTGCTAGACAATATAAAATGGAAACATATTTCGGAGATTTATATGACCATTTAACTGATTACATTGTTATAATTGGTATATTTATTGTAATATTGTATAATCCAAATACAAATAATTATTACAAATACATTGGTATAGCATTTCTACTAAGTTTATTATATGGATTAGCAATTCACATGTTATATCAAGAAAAATATTATAATCAAATTAAAAAATCGAATGAATCAAGTATGATGGACACATATTTGAGTTATTTACTTTCAGAAAAGTCATATGATTTTGAAAAAATGAGATTAACCAAGTATTTTGGATGTGGAACTTGGTATAGTTTATTATCTATTTTTATCATTTGTTGTAAATATACAATGTAAAAAAATATTATAAAAATAAGAATAATAATAATATATAAGATGAATTTACAAATCGAACAATTTAATATGAATCAAAATATATTTACATCTTTTAATCAGACAGAAAATTTTGTATGTTTAGGAACCAATTATGGATTTTATGTATTTTTAGTCAATCCATTTCGAAAAGTTATTTCACGTGAAATAGAAGGTGGTGTATCCCTAGTTAAAATGTTATATGATACAAATATTTTTTTATTTGTAGGTAGAACAGATACAGGTCCATATCCAAATAATAAGTTAATAATATGGGATGATAATAAAAGAATAGTTTTATCAGAAATAACATATTATGATAGAATTATAAATATTGATATTACGAAACAACATGTTATAGTATGTATTAGAGATAAAATATTTATTTATGATTTTCAAAGTTTAGAAGTTATAAAAACATTGGAAACTAATAATCATAAGGGACTTATGTATGTCGGTCATCAAGATATTGAATTTGTAGCTTATCCGGGTGAAAATATCGGATATATTAATGTATATCGTATTGGAAATGATAATATTGAAACATTCCAGGCACATACCAATCCAATAGATAATATATATGTCAGTAGTAATGGTAATTTTATAGTTACAGCATCTGAGAAGGGAACAATTATACGTATTTTCGATTCATCTAATTTTATTAAAATAAATGAATTTAGGAGAGGTTCCGAACAAACAAGTATTAAAAATATATCGATGAATAAGAATAATTCCATTTTATTGGTATCCTCGGAAAAGGGAACTATACACTTATTTAATACTGATATTGATAAGAATTTCTTATTCAAAAATAAGGGATTTAATAATTATGGAATGAATTATATAAAATTTGCATTACCAGAATATTTTAGTTCAGAATGGAGTTTTGCTCAATTTCATCTAAAAAATATATTGTCTAATTCTTGTTTTGATAAAGAAACATTTCGTATATTTTCTATATGTAATGATGGGCAATTTTATATATTAAACTTTGAAAATGAAAAACAAACAATTGAAAAGACTATAAAATATATATCCGACTCATCAGACCCATTTGATGACCGGGAAACTACTATTAAATAATATTAATATAAAATAAAATAAATATAATAATATTATACTCTTTAATGGAACATAATGTTATTATTTATAATATATTTGCAAATAAGATAAATAAATCATCTTATAATTGCGACCTATCAATTTATAATACTGTATCAAAATTACAGAATTATTTAAAAAATAATATTAACGATTTTAATGATGATAAATTTGTATCAATATTTTTTAATGCGGGTAAATTATTAAAAGGAACCGCTGAAATTGATTGTTTAGATACAGATATCATTTGTTATCAAATATATAATAAAATTACTGAAAATAATAATTTAGAAAATCCACTAATGTCATTATTCAATCTAGCACCTGAATCTATTAATATTGACCCAATACCTTCTAATAATGTATCAATTGATATAACAAATGGTATATATAATTTATTAGCACCTATTTTAAATAATATTACTAATAGTCAAAATAATTTAGTTTATGAAACTGAAATTCAAACTATAATTAGTATGGGCTTTGGTGATTATAATAGTATAAGAGATGCATTAATTATTACTGGTGGTAATATTAATTCAGCAGTTGATTTAATATTAAACTCATAAATTTATTCTGTAAATATTTAAAGAATAAATTGATGTAAATAATATTAACAATGAAATTAGATATATATTTTAAATACTTTATTTTATTAAACTTAATTTATTTAATGTTTAAATTGACATTTATTACCATATATGATTTTAGCACTACTAGTTTTATGTCAGGTTTTATGATGAGTCGTCTATTATCAGAATTAAGTATTACCGATATTTCAGTTGATTGTTATATATATACTAAAAATTATTTAATTGACAAAATTAACAATATATCTACTGATAATATTTACTTAAATTGGTTAAAATCAAATAATAATCAAATACGTAATAGTAATCAAACCAGTGAAATAATAAAAAACGAATTTAGATTTATTATAAATCAAATAAAAGAATTTACAAAAAGTAATGATATTCAAACAAGTTCAAATGATGTTGATATTCTTGAAAAACCAAATGAATTAATCACAACAGAAATTACAAATGATAATAATATTGAACAACCAAATGAATTAATCACAACAGAAATTACAAATGATAATAATATTGAACAACCAAATGAATTAATCACAACCGAAATTACAAATGATAATAATATTGAACAGCCAAATGAATTAATCACAACAGAAATTACAAATGATAATAATATTGAACAACCAAATGAATCAAACAATACCGATGTTTCTAATCATGATAATACTCTTGAACAACCAAATGAATTAAACAATACTGATGATTCTAACCAAGAGACTATATCAAGAGTTTCATCATTAAATAATTTAAGTCAATTAGATGATATACGTTCTGAAACTCATAAAAAATTATCATTTTTAGCAAAGAATGATAAAGAATTATTTATGAATTATCATTATAGATAAAAAAAAAAATTACAATAATTAATTACAATAATTAGATATTTTACATAATAAATATATGATTATTAATTACAATAATTGTATATTTGGCACATAAAAAAACATATGATTATTGACTGAAATTTTGAAAACTAAATTATTATGATAATCTTTTTTAAGACCCCATATATATCCGTTAGATGATGCTAAAGTATTATATAAAATATTATAAATAGATTTATATAAAATATTTACAGTATTAGTATTTATATTGAGAACATATGTGCTTGGATGTATTTTAGATAAATATAAAATATCCGAAATAAGATTAGGATTTAAACCTGAAAATATGCGTTGGTCTAATAATACATCTGCAATTGGTCTAGATAAATTATTAATTCTAGTTAATATTTTAGCAAAATTCGAATAATTAAAAGATTTGCTATAAACATCAATACCAATCCTAGATAATTCATCAATTAATTGAAATTTATATAATAAAATGAACCTAGCAGTTTTACTTTTATCATAAAAAAATAATTTATAATTTATATTATCTTTTTTAAAATGAATAGTAATGCGTTTATAATAATTTTTTTTTGAATCGTCTATATCAGACCAATATCCATTAAGCCCTAAATGGTTTCCAATATAAATAGTATTTATAATATTAGAGGAGTTATCTGTATAAAATATACATTCAAAATATATAAATTTACCTTTATAATCAATATTTTTAATAGTAAAATCTGAATTGTAAATATAATTATTAACTTCATTCGTAAATAATTTAATATTAGAATTATTAAATGAGTTTGAATATTCAAATTTAATAATTTGAGAATCGATTAAGTATTCTGTTAAAAAGGACATAATATTTTTAGTTTTTAACATTTTATTTTATTAAGATATAATATATGGCTGTAGAAAAACTTAATGAAAATATGAGTAAAATTATGAATATTGCGATGGTTATTAGTGTTGCTGTTATTTTAGTTAATGTATATTTATTACATTATGTAACTAAATTAGAATCAACATGTGATTGTTCTAAAGATTGGAAAAGAACATTTATTAAAAATTTCTTATATTTAACAATTGCATTATTATTAGTTAATTTATTTGGTGCAACTTTAGGTGAATTTAAAAAATACATATTAGTTATTAATAGTGTTTTAGCAGCAATTAATATTATTGTTATTTTTGTATATATTAGACAATTAAAAGCAACTAAATGTGCTTGTTCTGAAGGTAATGCAAGAACATTAATGGAAGTTATTAATTATTTTAAATTAGCATGGTTATTATTTATTACTATATTTGGTGCAGGTCTTGCAACCGCGGTATTAACAATTAGTAAATAAATTAATTATTAAATAAAAAAGAAAAATTTTATTTATTAATTATATTTGTATTAGATTATTAACATAATTCAGAAGTAAATGATGTATCATCAAATGATGCTTGACTCGTATTAACATTTAACATACATTTATCAAGAGTATTGTTATTATTAATAGGTTTATCACGTTTTAATCTTAAATTCGATGAAGATTCCATTAATGTAGAAGTTGATATTTTATCTTTTTCTAATAAAACCATTTTCTTTTCATTTTTAGATGAATAACCTTTATCTAAAGCGGATATTTCTTGAATTGGAATAATAGATGTCATTGGTGGCATAATAATTTTATAATTCATTTCATAATTTGAATTATGAGAACGATATTCTTTAATAGTTAAATTACCTCCGAATATTTTAAGGGTTTGACGTGGTGCAGCAGATTTAATTTTAATTTTCTTATCATTATAAATCTTTCTATACATAAAATTTAATAAAGAATAACGTTCCCATACATCACATCCACTATGTGTATCATCAAAATTATAAGCGGTTGCACATTCCGGAGAACAAAAAATACCGGATACGAAGAAGGTGCCATTTTTATATTCATGTGGTAAAGAACAAGGTGTTGAATTAAAAGGATGACAACACCACCAACAATAAATAGATGTATTATTAGGATATGAATTAGTTTTATTAGCTTCTTCAAATTGAATTAAACATTTTTCAACTGTATTTTTATGTTGTTTAATATTCATATTTTCAAAATCTATTTCACGTTGTTTTTTAATTTGGTCAATTATTTGATTAAATCCTTTTTTATTTGTATCGGATGATTCCACTAAACATTCATTTGGTGAATTTACAATAGTATTATTTTTAAACCATTGTTGATTATGTTCTATTTGAATATTACTATCGATTTGTTTTTGAATTTCAGGAACAACACTATCAGTTGTTTCAGATAAATTATTTGATTCTTCATTATCTAAAACATCAAAAATATCTTTTTCTTTTTCATCGAATGGATATACACAAAAAGAAGAATTTAATTTAGGACCATCACCAATTAATTCCGAATCTTTATTCGGGTTATTTCTTTGACTTATAAATTGATATTGGTCAATTGATGACCCTGCTATATTATCAGAATAGCCAATTGGTTCAGATACTATTGGATTATATTTGAAGATATCATTATCATTTAAATTATTTTTTATATTATTAGACTTGATAGGTAAATGAATTATAATATTTTCATTTTCATTATCAATATTATTAGAAATTATTACACCTACTTTATCTTTGGGTTTTCTACCTCTTTTTTTAGGAGATGATGGATGAGATAAATTTGATTGAAAAGATGCTACTGATTCAGTATCAATTTTACTTATTTCTTTTTTACTTTTTTTAACTTTTTTAGTATCTTCTATATTTAATTTAATATTATTTTTAGTAGTTTGATTTACAGGTAATTCAACTGGTGCTGGAACTGATGATGGTGCTGATTCAGCTACAATTTTAACCTCTTCTAGTGTATTTATAACTGGTTTTGATTCTAATTTACTTTTTTTAACTTTAATAGTTTTAGTAGGTATTTCTGAATTAGAGATAATAGGAACTTCAACTGGTTTAACAGTTATAGGTTCAACAGATTTCATTTTATCAAGAATTGAAGATTCAGATTGTTTTGAAGATTTAGTATTTTTTTTAGCCATTATAATTAATTATAAAATGTTGAAATGTCTTTAAATAGTATAAGTCTTTAAATGCTTTTTTTTGGTTTTTGTTTTTTAAGTTTTTGTTTCAAAATTGTATAAAAAAATTATATTAATGTAATAAATTTTAAATAAAAAATTATATTAATATAATAAATATGTCTAAATCTAATATACCTAAATCAGAATCACCAATTGGGAATTCAGATCCAATATCTCAATATAATGATTTAATTGGAAATATATATTTATTAAGAAATAATATTGCATTTTTAGCTGAAAAATTAGGAGAACAAGTGCCAATGATGCATATACCATGTGAAGTTTCAAAGTTTATAACAAATAGTGTTTGTTCAATAACAGATAAAATAAGTGATGGTTCCATATCTAATTTAGTTCCATATAATCCAGAAACTTATAATATGTTAAAAGGAAAATTAACAAATTTAACAGGTGATTTAACTGAAACCGCAACTAGATTAGAAGACAAGGTTAAATCCGGATTAATAAATACAACAAATGAAATAAAAAAAGATATTAATAATGCAGTTGAAACCAGCAAGGATATTAGCAAAAAAGTGGTAGAATTACCAGAACAAAAATTTAATGAAGCAAAAACAAATATTAAAAATAATGCGATAAAAGAAATTCAATCAACAACTGAAAAAATAAATAAAACAGCAGATAATTCAATTAAAAAATTAAAAGGAGGTAGTATTAATAATAAATATTCTCAAATCATAAATCCAGAATCGGGAAGATTAGTTAAAGTAAATTCTAAAAAAGGTAAAGAAATATTAAATAAATATAAAAAAAATATGTAAAATTCAATTATCGAGGGTCTTTAAATGATTTTTACAATTAAAGTCCAATATGTTGGTAAATCCACATAGTATTACATAATAAATATAAATATTATGTAGTCTTATGTAAGTTCTCCATCATTTCGTTTATGTTCATATATAAGACTTACACAAACCTACACATTTTTAAATATCGTTTGTGTTAGATTGTGTATGATTAAATTATTATTTAAAGAATTAATATAATATTATAAATAAATATGAATTCTGATAATAACTTATCTGAATCGCAAGCTAATTCAACTATTCCTTCAAATTCAAAAAGTGAATACTATAAAAAATGGTATGCTGAAAATAAAGCCAATAAATTAGCATATCAAAAAGAAAAAATTAAATGTGATATATGTAATAGTATGATTGCAAGAGGTAATATGACTGACCATTGTAAATCAGCTACACATATAAATAATCAAAATTTAAATAAAAAAAATGAATTATATAATAAAATTAACAAACTTGAGGGGGAATTAAACACTACAATTAAAGAGATTAAAGAACTTTTAAATACAGAATCAATATAAAAATTTCAAGGTGCGTTTTCCTTTCAATATTATTTTCAATTTTTATAGTATAGAATATAAAAATGGACAATAAAAGAAAACCTGGAAGACCTGCTAAAATTAAATCATCAAATGTTTTACCATATGATATACATTTTAAGAGCGAATATGACCAACCTAGATTTAAAAATATTCAATTTAAACAAATTACTAAAATGCCTATTGTTATTGAACCTGTTAATACTAAATTAAATAATATATTTCTTAATGAAACAGTTAAAAAAGAATTATTAGAAGAAATTATTTGTTCTGACAAAATTTATAATTTATCCAATGATAATTTATTACAACAATTAACTGAATATAGAGATAGTTTTATTGATAATTCTGTTTCTGTTCAATATAAAATTTCCGATAAAACATATGGTTATGGACGTGTAAATCCTGTTAAATCTTTAAGTGTTGGTTCATTTAAAAGAGAAGTTAGACATGCTTTATGTAAAGATATTTATGTTGATATTGATGTTGTTAATATGCAACCAACTTTATTATATTGTATTTGTAAAGAACATAATATACCTTGTGAATTTTTAGAATTGTATATTAATAATCGTGAATTATTTTTTGATTCAGTTGCAAATACATATCATAAAAGTAATGGAACACCACTTAATATAAAGGATTCCAATGGTAATTATATTTATAAAGATATAATCAAGCAACTATTCATTATTTTAATTTTTTATGGAACTTTTAATACATGGGTTAATGAAAATCATATTAATAAAGATTCTAAGATATTTTCATGTCCATTAGTCGAAAATTTATATTATGAATTACATAAAATTTCAAATACAATTATGTATCAAAATGAAGATTTTTTTAATAAAATTAATGTAGATAATCCACCAGAGAAAACTAATTATATTGGTCGTGCTATGTCAATCTATTTACAAGAATATGAAAGACGTGTTTTAGAAGTTATTTATACATATTTATTTGATAATAAAGTTATTGTAAATAATAATGCAGTTTTATGTTTCGATGGTATTATGGTCTTAAAAGAGTATTGGAATGAATCATATTTATTAGAATTAGAACAGCAAATTTTAACAGAAACTGGATTTAATTTAAAATTAGTAGTTAAAGAATTCGATAAAAGTAGTTATTTCTTAGATAGTATTAATCCTATAACGTATGAATCAATGAAACCATATATTAATACTTTTTCAACTAATTTTTTTAAGTCTTTGCCTACGTATAGCTCTAAAAAAGATTATTTTGAATATTTTTTTACAAAAATTATTGATGATAATCTTATATTACAAGTCTATAATATTAATAATGAAACTGCTACATATTTACATAATTTATCTACGTTTGCTTCTTCATTTAATCATTTAAGATTTAAAAAATATGATATTAAAACAAATAAATTTATAGAAAAAGAATTTTGTAAAGAATGGTTAGTTGATGAATCTATTCGAATTGCTCAAAAAGCTGAATTTATTCCAATAAATAAAAATGAAGATAAAATGATACATATTAATAAACAAAATATAGGCAATTATGCGAATATTTTTACAAGATATTCTAATATAATTAATACTCCTTTTGCCAGAGGGAAACATATTAATAAATGGCTTACAATAATGACTGAATTATGTGAAGGCAATACTACATATCGTGATTATTATATTAAATGTTTAGCTTCTAAAATACAAAATCCCACTAAAAAGATACCTATTGGATTTATATTAATGGGACCTCAAGGTGTAGGTAAAAATATTACTTTAAATCCGATTGGGTCTATTATAGGTGATAGACATTTTATATCATCATCTAAAGTCAATGATTTTTTTGGAGAACATGGCGAAGGGTTTTGTAATAAATTAATTGTTAATATGAATGAAGTAGAAGGTAAAGATACATTAGATTTACAAGGTAAATTAAAAGAATTTATAACTGAAGATAAACTTTCTGTTAATATGAAATTTATAAGACCTATTCAAGTTAAAAATTATGCTTTATTAATCCTATTTACAAATAAAATTAATCCAATCCAAATAGATGTTAAGTCGGGTGATAGACGTTGGGTTGTATTTAAATCTACAGCTAAATTTGTTAATAAACAAGTATATGGTGCAGATTTTTGGAATAAAGTAGCTGAAATATTTAATTCAAATGAATTTAAAGCTGAATTATATGATTATTTAAATACAATTGACCTATCTAATTTTAATCCTATTAAAGAAAGACCTATTACTGAATCTTATAAAATGTTGGCTAGTTTATCTATTCCAAAAGAAGTTTTATTTATGGAATATTTATTTGAAAAACGATATGAAGCTTATAAAGAAAATAATCCATTATTAAAAGATAATAAAATTATTAAAGAATCAAGTAAATATTATAATGAGTATGAATCTATCAGATTAGATAAATTTATTAATATTAAAAATAATGAAAAGGGTAAATTATTTTATACTGAATTTATAGAGTATTGTAAAAATAGTAATTTCATATCAAATAATATTATACCAACTGATAAAAAAACATATGCTGAATTTGTTAATTTAGATTGTGGATTTAAAAAAGTTAAAGATTCACATACATTAAAAACCTATATTAATTATTCTTTTAAAGAAGTATTTACTAATTTTGCAAATAAGAATTTATCTGAATTGCTTTTTAAACATTGTAAAATTAATGAAAGTGATAGTGAATATAATGGTTTTTTTGATTAATTAATTATTATTTATAATGATAAGTTAGCTAATTATTATTATAATTAATATTTTTTTATACCAGGTGCACCCCTTGTAATTTTATATTTATAAATCTTATTATTTATAATTTTTTATTATATTTTTATGTTTGTTATGATAATTATGGTTATTTATTATTATAATTAATTTTTAATTTACCAGGTGCACCCTCTAGCACCCCTTGCACCCCCTATTTTTATAAACCTATTATTAAATAATTTAATTATTATTTAATTAATTAATTATTTATTTTTTAATTAATTATTTTTAATTCCTAACTTTTAAAAAAGGTTAAAAAGGGGTGCTAGGGGGTGCATCTCATAAATTTATAATTATGAAATGTATAATTATCACTATAATTAGATAACAAACAACAATAAAAAGTAAATAATTAAAATGCACCCCATATATAAATAATCAACAATTAGGGGGTGCAACTCATAAATTATAATTATTAAGTATTTAATTATCACAATAATAAGATAATAATTATATAATATATTCATGATTATTAAAATATTATTTATCATAATTAATGAAAATGATAGTGATAAAGAATATGATGGTTTTTTTGGTTAGTTATTTTATTATGATAATTCCGGGGGTAGTTATATATCCCTCGCTTAGCATAATATGATTTAAATATGTTTGCTTTTTTATTAATTACTTTTAATAGATGACACCTTACCGTGGGATGCGAGGGTTATATGGTTTTTTTTGTTTATTATTATAATAATAATTAATAATTAAATAATTAATTAAATAATTTTAAAATAATTATTATAAAATTCCATTTATTAAAAATTAACATTTCCCCTCGCATCACACGGTAAGGTAATAAATCAAAATAAATCTTTAATAATAAAATTATAAATTATAATCTAATAATGCATTGCGAGAGGTATATTTATGACCCCCCGAAATAACCATTTTTAATAATGTCATTCTTTAAGTCGTTTTTCAGTTTAAAATAGGGTCTTTAAATTCATTTTCCACTTAAAGTCGCCTATGGAATCCCACATAGTCTTACATCATAAAAAACTTTAATGTTGTATTATGTAAGTCATCCATTATACTTATAATAATATATATTTGGTCATATATAAGACTTACACAAAACAACACATTTTTTAGTTTTTATAAGTGTATTATTGTGTCAAATTATATCATCAATAAAATAAAATGATTTATAATGCAGATTGATTATATTTGTAATTTATCCACTGCATCATATAAATCATCATATGTGCCATTATTTTCAATTGTAAAATCAGAATATTTCTTCAAGGCATATAATTGCCAATCAGTTGCATGAATATTATTATCTTTAAACCATTTATATTCTTCACTATTATGGTCTTCAAATGCTTTAATTGATTTATGAGCCCATTCCGGTTCATTTCCACGTTGAACATAAATAATCTTACCACCCATTTCTTTAACCGCTTGAATTTCATTCTCAAATCGACAATCAGTAATTACAATCTTACGAGAGTTGGATTTATATTGAATTTCACGAATCACGGCTTTAATCCATATCTTATCATCGATATGTTTGCGAAACATTTCTGTTCCGATTTTTTGCATAGCCTCTCTCGGAGTTATCCCCCAATATTCATCAACTTCTTCACGCCATTTACGTGATTTAGGGGTTAATCCCTCCATCATTTCACGATTCCATCCAAATACGACACATGCAACATCTTTAACCTTCGATGCGAAAGCGTATTTATCAAAATGTTGAGTTTCAATGAGATATTCGGCAATAGTATCTTTACCACTACCAATAGCACCAATAATACCAATAATTTTCATTTTTTAATATTAATAATAATTATAATATTCTATTAATTTTAAAATAATAATCAAATTTTTAAAATCTTACATGATATAGTCATTCATTTTAAAATAAAAATTATTACTTTTAAGGAGATAGTTAGAAAGAACCTTGGTTCGTTCATTTTAAAATAAAAATCAAATTTTTAATTGTTTATTGACATTTACAAATATGTTTGTTGTTAAATTCATTTATTTTATCTTGTAAATAAGATATCCAATGTGGATTATCAATATCTATTTGTTGATTTTTTAATTTTGAATATGTTAAATATAATGATGCTACAAATAATATCCTATCAATCTCATGTTTTTCTAAAACTGATATACTACATGCTAATTTCATATATTCGTAGCCAATTTGAGCACTTGGTAATTTACCAATAAATTTAGCAAAACAATTATCAATTAAATCATTTACGATATCCATCGAATTAATTGTATCAATTATTGCAGTGGATATATAATTATTTTTTACTTCATTAATAAATTTAGTATTTGTTTTAATAGAATTCATTATTGAGCTGTTTATATTTTTAATAATGAATTTTATGTTAATTATTAAAATCAAATTTTTATTTGTTTTTAGTAATTTTAAACTGTTTATTCCTTTATAGATTTAGACCATAATAAAATTTGATAATGCTAATGATTTATTTCAATTTAGAGCATGATTATGACGCAATTTAAAGTTCAAGAGTATCTTAAAGAACACGAGCAATTAGAAGTTAAAAATTTGTTAGACCAAATTAACCATGCTTCTAACATTGTAAATATTACAATATCATTATTATCTGGTTTTATTAAAAAAGATTTACTAGCAATTATATTATCAATCCTGTACTTTGTAATATTATTTGCTAATAAAAATTCAAAAGAATATATCTACTCATTATTATTTATATCGATATATTCAATGTACTATAATATTAATAATCTTTATAAAATAATTTAAATTTCCCACAATTTAATTATTATAAGATTTATTAATTGTTTAAAAACCAATTTATCCATTTATAAAAAGGTGTAATACCATATATTCTACAAGTATTAGTGTAATACCATATATTCTATAAGTATTAGTGTAAT
>JACCDX010849825.1_pt1 | contig 28948 bp, 19 predicted proteins | sample 7449681 | NCBI WGS metagenome assembly JACCDX01 (sample SAMN15323450, study PRJNA562643) | freshwater metagenome | isolation source: river surface water | place: USA:Blue River Watershed | collected 2017-08-18
CCCGTAGCTGTAGGATTACCCTGACCCTGATTCACAACCGGAGCCGCAGCCGAAGCCCCGCAAATATCCTTAATGGTATCAGTCAAAAAAGTATTATTGTACAAAAGAGTGCATATCGCAGCGATTATGCAAATAAAGATCATACTGAATATACCAATACCTGCAGCTTCTCCTGTAGCAAATAGTTTACTACGTGTTGCCTTATCCTCTAAATTTGCATATATCCCTGCAAAAATACCAAAACTTGCTACAAATAAGAGAGCATATGCAAATATAGTCTTCTTATTATATATCGCATCTTGCATACCTTCTATATCAGTTTGTCTCTCTCGGCACATCTCAATGATCTTTCGATCGGTGATTGCGCTTCCCCCATCAAATAGAGCCTTAAACTCTTTTATCTTCGATTCGATGCTCATTACAGGATAGAAGAGAGTAATCAACATACAGATTGCAATCAACATAATCAATGAAATCAAGAAGCGGCTTGTATGGAATGGACTGATTCCACCAGATATTGCGCCATTTACCTGAATGCGTGTAAGATAGTCGTGGGAAAACTTAAGCTTTGATAGGCTAATCGTGGGGAAGATGAATGCATAGATGATAAAGATCGACACAAGAATGATCATCCAGAACTTTGATGAGCTCCAGCTGAAAATCATAGCCGCGTTGATCTTCAAATTCGTGACTGGATTATTGTCATATAGAGCCCCGCGATTGGGTTCTGGTTTATTCACTTCCAGTGAAAGGTCCCACTCTCTTAGCTGATCGGTCTCTAAGCATTCACCCTCCATTGATTCCCGACTCTTCATCCCATTCCACCACAGCATTATCGCATCTAAGTTCAAGAATGAGTCTAACACCGAGATCTCTTCATAGTACTTTCCATTGAGGTACATCCTCTGAACTATGTTAAACATTACTGCAATGAGCAAGAATAAGACAAGCGAACCTACACCGTTCAGTAACCCAATGAACCCCTTCTTTTGGATCAGAACCTCGTTTTTAAAGTCATACTTCGTACCAAAACCCACTGCAGATAGGTAGAGAATCAAGATAATGACCAAGAGCACGTAAATGAAGATCTTGGTTCTAAAATAACCAGATAGGCCTTCCCAGAAATTATACCAAGATGACTCTTTTTCACTGATACCTTTCATCAGTTGATACATCAGTTTCTCATCTGGGATGTAATCCTTCCGTGGCTGATTAATCAGCACTGAGGCGAAGATCTGGAAAACGATCACAAAGATGATCACCAGCAACCCCAGAAGCAGCAAGACAAAGACATCTTTCCCTTCCGTCGAAGTTGGATTGGATGAGGTTCCATCGGCGCCTTCTAACAAATCCCCTTTCATATGCTCATCCTTCTTCTTCTTCTTAGTCGCTCTTTTTGCCTCTTTCTCTGCTTCCTTTTGCGCATCTCTCTCCCGCTGTGCAATGATATCGGGATCTTGATCCGGGTCATAATTCGGTTGAGTCATTTGAGCCAATGCCGCAAGCGGTGTTCCATCATCCATATCATCATCCGCTTCCGCCTCATACGTCTCTTTCGGCACAATCGGCTCATCACCGCTTGATCCCGATCCCGGATTCTCAAAGCCCTCCTTCCCATTTCCCTTCCCATTTCCCTTCCCCTTTCTCTTCTCAGATCCATCATCAAAATCAGTAGTATAGGACTCTGGATCACTTTTTCCCTTCTCTTTCTCACCATCCTTTGCCGTAACCTCCGCAATCCTCTTCTCTTGAGATGATACGGATTCATTATCATCGCTGTTGCCATTCCCATCTCCATCGACAAATCCCTCGCTCTTCTTTGCCGCTACTGCTACTGCTGGTTTCTCCGTATCTTGTTTGAAGAAGATCACCAAGCCCCTCTTCGGGTTATCGTACTGAATCAACGCCTGTTTGAACTGTTGGTACAGCTTGTCCGGAGTGAGCTTATCCTGCAAGTTCTTCAGGACCGTTGCCGAGATCACCATCGGGCGCTGGAATACTCGATAGGTGATATGAGACGCATATTTATATGAGTACTCATAAAAAGAGCGCTCGCCCACGGGTGGAAAGAAGTCCGAGAGGCGTACCGGATTCGGAGGATAGCTGATCTCCTTCTTCGAGAAGAGTGTAGGAACTTTGTTGGGATCTCCAAAGAGCTCATTGGTTAGCTTGTAAAAGAGAAGATCACCGCTTCCCGAAAGGCTCTTCGGGTCGACGTCCACGCGATTGTTGGCGAGGACCGAGAGAACGATATACTTCTTCTTCTTAAACTTATCAAACTTCGAAAAGATCATTCCAATCTCCGCGTCATAAATCACCGTGTCGATCTTGTTATAAGAGGGAGTCATCATAAAGATCTTCTCAAACTTGTAGGTGCTCATCGAGTCCCCATCCTCATCATATGCCTTCTTCATCATACACTTGGCATTCGACGTCTTAGATGGATCCGGGTTAAGGGTCATCACCTTACCCCCATTCGTCATATTCATCAGGTGAATCTCATCGCAGCTATCGATCTCTTGGCCACATCGATTAACGCATAGGTTCACTTCACCGGTAATATGGGTATATTGTACATCATACTTAAAGACATCCATCAGGATGGGGTCCTGAGTGGGAATCCCTAAGATGCTGTTCTCCATTTCCGTTATAAGATGGTAATCGATCAAACAAAGTGAAAGATTCAAACGTATCTACCTTTGAATGATAATTTAATTTATCAATAAAAACCCGCGCTACAAGCAAGGGCGCCTAAGCTTCTCAAAATAAGTATTACCCTATAGTAGTGTTTTTGATTGATCTTCTGTTTATCGATCCATCGTTTTTATACATAAAATGGTAAGTGAGAATGCGAGAAATATAATGATGATAGTAGTAGTATCGGCAATATGCATTATCGTTTTTGCATACCTCTTTGGAATCGTATTCTTGAATGTTTTAAAGGAGAAGCTGAACGATCTCCGCTTAGAGAGTCCGATGGGCAACAAGAGCTCTCTGGAAGGATTCGAGAATAAGAGTAGTACCTCGGAGGAAGAGGAAGAGGTGAAGTATCCTGTTTCCGAAGAAGAGAGTAAGATCAAGATCACAGTCAATCTTCCCAAGTCCCAGTCCCAAACCCTTCCCCGATTCAATGCTGGAGTAAGCTCGGAAGAGATGCAGCGTGAGATCAAAGAAAAGCCCTCCATTGCTCCAGAGGCGATCAATCAGCGCTATCGTGATGGTCTCTCTGAGTTAAAGAGGCAGTTAGATGCTGTCCGGGAGGAGGAGAAGCGGGCATTCGCTTCGGCAAGTGGAGTTCAGGAAGAGGGTGCATCCAAATCCGCCGCCCAAGATACCGATAATGATAAGATTGTGGTTTCAAAGAAGTTCTTGATTGAGAACTTTGGGGGATTTGCCCAAGTAAATCCCAACTTGAAGCTCAAGACAAAGCTGGATGAAGAGTATCGCAAGCTCTTTGGCGGATCATCCGATAGCAATCGTCCTTCGCCGGATGGTTATGCAGCATTGGAGAGGGAAGATCAGGGTCGTTCGGTTTGGAACTTTGATTACGAGCGAAATGATCAAGTTCGCAACACGTGTTTCCGGAATCACAAGCACGGTAAGAAGTGTCAATATGGTCCCACCAACTATGCTGATCCTCGGACGATGAGTGTGATTGAGAAGCGCAGTTTTATGTTAAACTATCCCGCGAATATGACAATGCAAGATTACGTCAATTGGCTCTATTGCTTTGCGAATGGCCGAGAGGATCAGTTACCGTACAATCACTTAAAGAACTTGGAGAAGTTAAAGAAGGGGATCCCATTAGTCAAGGAGGAGGGTGTATGTCCGCCATCCGGTAAGTACTTCCCTCCGCTAGATGCGGAGAAGTACTTCCAGACGATGTATGATCTGAAGACGAAAGAGGTTGCCTTTGCTGCCCCGCTCAACTCGACGACGGGTCCTTTGATGGGTGCCAACTACAATCAGTATAGCGACTTTGCCCAAAATATGGGTCAATTTGGCCTTTCTGGGATGGTGGTCAATCCGGATCTTGCTTATAAGAAGGAGGCAAAGGTCGTTGATAATTACATCATTCCCAAAGACTCTTCCAATACCCAGAATCTGATGGGGAACTAATCGGGTAATTATAGATAAAATCATATCATCGTACAGATTGATATGATTCGGGGCGCCTTTTTTCAAAGGCATATGTATATACTTTGTTGGGATTCCTTTATCTAGATATTTAGACTTTAGTTAGGATTTCGACGGCGAGGGGGTCCATATGGGAGGTAAGAAGACGGAAGATGTTCCGGAGATACTTTTTGTAAGTGAGGAGGAGGAAGATCTCCAGCTCAAGTCCCTCTTTGAACTTGGGACCCATTCCTTCAGTCCAGACAAAGGCATTGTTGTTCTTGCGGATGTTTTGGGCAATCCGGTTCTCATTGGCCATCTTCTCTTTCATCTGAGCGATCACCTGCTTTTGGGTTTCCGCATTGTATCTCTTCTCGCGGTTCTTCCCCTTGATCACTTGATAGTTGTTTAGCTCGCTCTTGTTCTTGTTCTTATTCTTATTCTTGTTCTCGGGAGTCCCACTACGGGTCTCATTCCACTTTGTTCGGAGAAGAAGGGAGTTAAAGCGGGTTGCCTCATCCGATCCGAGGCGGAGTTTGTGGATCGAATAGAAAGAGGGCTTCTGCATCGGGACCTTGGAGGTGATTCCGGCAAAACGCCCGATGTTATCAAGGTTACCTTGAGCGAGATACATCATATATTTGCGACCAAAGAGCTTCTTGAAGAAGGTGATAAAGTTAGCGCTGCTATTCTCGGAGAGTCGGAGAAGCTCCCGCTTCGCTTTCCCTGCATCTCCCGCCCACACCTCCTCATAGATCTGTGTTACTAAATCGGCTCCGTCATTCCCCGCAGATGGACCAAAGATCATCATCGTCAGTTGGTTCATCGCTTCGTTTAAAGATACGACTCTTCCAGGTGGATTAAGCTCAAGTGTGATTTGCGTGGGTCCGCCATTCCACGTTGCATTGGGTAAGATGATACTCTCCTTCCCCTTTACCTGAAACTCGCCGATCTTAAACCCGCGATCGAGGAAGTTCGTCTCCGGCTTTGGGCTAAAGAGTCCATAGATGAGATGGATAAAGAGATTCCAGAATCGAGCTTGGTTCTTTGGATCTTCACCAAGGTCAAGAAGATAGAAGTACTTGAGGGTATATTTGGTAAAGAGGGTAATCATCGCCTTTGCCTGAACAAACTCCGCATAGATCACTCCTGACTTCTCGTCAAGCTTCTTTTTTTTGGTAGGGATATTCATTGATTTCCCGGATCCATTCCCTTCATTCCCTCCAGGCTTTCCGGAATATTGGATGATACTCTTGTTAGTCTCCGGGTCAAAGCGAAGTCGAGGAAGAAGTTTCGGAAGCCGATCTGTGTCGATCTGTTTGGGAAAGTGAGTGAGGTAAAAGCTTTGAAGCATAAAAAGGAGAATCATCACTTTGCTCGGATTGGCTCTCCACGCTTCCGGGATCCATCTCTCTACATCCTCTCCATCTTTCAGTGGATATGCAATGCAGCTTTTGATCAAATTTGCCTGAGTTGTTGGATCGAGCGTTTTGCTTAGTCGCATCCGAAGTGCCGTCTCTTTGATATCATTCTCACCCAGGGGAATCCGCAACATATCTCTCTCCGCGCCGCTCAACTTCTCTTTCACAATCTTTCCAAATCCGCGTGGCTTAAAGATGACCATCAAGCTCATAATCATCGCTTTAAACTTAAGGCCACCAACGTTATATGGGATCGGAATGCTAAAAGATCTTCGGGCGATCACCACAAAATCATTGAGTTGAAACATCGACATCTCATTGATCATATCGAGGAAGTTGTAGATTCGTTCTTGTATCCCTGAGGCATCTTCTTTTTTTGCTTCTCCGTTCCCCTCATTCTCCACCAGATTCTCCTCTTCTTCCTCTTTTGCCTTCTCTTTGTTCTTCGCATTCTGCTTATTCTTCTCAGTAGGTGCAGAGGTATATGCGATAAACTTGGTAATAAACTCTTCACTCAGTCCGGCAACTAACTTTGTGGTGCGTTCAAGGAAGAAGACATCCAGGAAAGGAGTATTCTCTTTGCGCGCCAGGGGATTCTCCACTTTGCACTTGTATTTGACATAGGGGTAAAAGAGGTATTTATCCATAAAACCCTCGCGGCATCGAGGGCCATTGGGGATGGGGATGCCTTCGGGCTTAGGGGGAGGATTGTTAAATCCATACTTGAACTTAGAGAGTTGGCGATATGGCTCGATGTAGGGCTCTTTGGCCACATTCGCACCACCCACAAGTGATAGAGATCCCATTGATAACGAACTCATCAATCCTGGACCTGATCCCATCCCCATCCCCAAACCTGATCTTTTGCCACTTGATTTGCCACTTGATTTGGAATTTGCTTTAGCTCCAGTTCGTACGGGTTGATCAAAGTCAAATTCGAGGCATCGAAGGTATTCAATCAGGAGTTCATAGTACTTTGTTGAGAAACTCGCCTTCATATATCTCGCCAAGAGGACGATGTTGTTAAAGTCGTTAAAGGTCTCATCATTCATCTCGGTATTCATTGCGGGGATCTCGGCAAAGTACTCACAGTATCGTGTATAGTTAATCAACCGAACTCGCTTTGCCAAATAGAGCATCAAGTTGGGCTTAAAGAGATCGCCCATATTCATCATCATTTTGATCATTGCCACTCGGGGATCGTCCTCGGCATTTCTTCCCCCATTCCCGTTCATTTTATGGATAAAATAACAGTGTACTACTGTTATGATATATATTTTCAAGGCGGATCCCTATCTCTAAGCTGGGCAAGGGATCTCATTAAACTGAAGATCAAAGCAGGCGTAGCAGTCGCTCACCTTCCCATTACAATACTTGCTCACGTCGATGGAGGTAAAGAGGTCAATGGTAAGTTGAAAGAGCGATTCTTCGGTATATTTGCCCGGATACATCTGCTCAATGCACGTCAGATGGCGCGTATACTCGTGTTCCCATAGAGAAGAGGGAGGGGAGTTACAGTTATCCCAGTTCTCCATCATCTCGTCATAGAGGACCGGATCGGTGACGTCGTGATAGGCATCTCCGGGGCAATACTCAGGCCAGGAGGTGCTGTTATACTGGGGCCAAAGGCCGTGAATCTGGTAATCGGTATCACACCACTTCTGCATAGCGAGAAGATAGTAATTGTAAGGTTGATATCCACTGGTGGATCCCCGCAAAAGATGGGCGGAGATCAAGGGTGCAAGGAACTGATTGAGAAACATTTTGGTGGGGACTTGAGCTGGAAACAGACAATATCTACTACCTTTAGGTTAGATCTTAGATCCTATTCTCGTTCAGCTTAAAGAGAAGTTGTATAAAGCTATAATATAGCACTTTTTGATTTTGGACAACGAGCAAATGGAGGGATCGGGATCTGGGCCTGAAGGACAATGTGCAGAAAGCAAACGATCCTTCTCGTTCTCAGTAGTAATGGCATACCACAACCGCCTTGAACAGACGATCAACACACTTCATCGATTTATTCCACTCTATGCGGGAAAGTATGACTTTGAGGTGATCATTGTGGATGACGGGAGTGAACCGGATCAAGATCTAACCCCCTTTGTTACGGGCAATCACTTTCCGTACAAAGTGATCTTGATCAAGCTGGCGAAAGAGAAAAAGACGTGGATCAATCCGGTGGTACCTTACAATGTTGGGTTCCATTTTGCATCGAAGGATGTGATGTTTATTCAGAATCCGGAGATCTATCATTGCGATGATCTCTTTGACTACTATCTGAAGAACTGCAAACTCGATGTTTACTATACCTTCCCTGTCTTTTGCTCACCGTCATTCAGTCATAACAAACAGTTACGTGATCTCTCTTCTGAGCAGATTCCAGATGGAAAGATGATCTACCAAGAGTTTATGCAGAAGATCAACTATCTGGACTTCCAGTTTGACTTTGATTATTACAAGGCTCTCTATCCTGAGTTTGAGAACTGTTCACCCGAAGATGCAGAGCTTCATTGGCTTCGCCACGGTATCCGGGAAGGAAGAACCTGTAACGCATCCGGGATCTTTTATCGACGAAACATTGTCCACGATTGGCGTGGGTGGTATAACCACATCGAGTACAACAAGCGTAACCTGCACTTCTTAAGCGTTATATCTCGTGAAGAGTTCCAAAAGAAGATCGGAGGGTTTGATCTTGAATTCAAGGATGGTCTATGGTATGATGACAATGATTTTGTTGAACGAATTGCGAAAGTCTTCCCGATTGAGACCATTGATTCAAACCAATATATGGGGATTCATCAGTATCATACATCGGGGTCAGATGATCAACTTTTACGACCGGACTTTGGCGATCTTGTTCATAAAAACCGACAACTATTTGAGACAAATATGAATATAATGACTCCAGCAAATGCATTCAAGCAGAATGATGTGATTCATCACATCACCACGTTTACCTACATTACCAACTAAGAGATCATCAACTATCATCTTGATATATAAATCGTCCATTTATATATCAACCTTGTATCATTATCATCACTAGCACGACCACTATCACCCTTATCCGGATCTTTTATGAAGAGTGCTCAAAGAACTCTTTGATATGATGGATGACCAGGTCGGATGTCTTGCCTTCACCGAGCCAGGTCAAGTCCATCTCCACATTTGGGTTTTCAGCCCACGTCAAACATCTCTCCAGCGAACCCTCTGAATCATCATTCAGCTCCAGATTGAGGTTCAAGTATTTGGAACAGTTCCCTTCATAGCTCTGAGGACGCTCCGTGTAATCCCTGGGAACCAGCACTTTGGTATCGAAGATGGCAGGCTCCTCTTGACCCGTCCCGCTATCGGAGATGATAAACTTGCAGTGATAGATCGTTGTCAGATAATTCTTGTATGACATCAACGGAATCATCTCAATGGCGCCGAGAGAGAGACCCCACTCCTTCAGGTTATCCTCCAGGCGCTTGAAGTAGAGAATTTTCACGGGAATGCCATAACGACTGGCAAGATGATTTCCGATTTCGATGATGCGCTCGAGACGTGCGCGATATTTGAAGTTCTCGGGGCGATGGATGTCAATCAAGATCATATCTTTGCGCTTGGGACCGGTTGAAAAGATTTCATCACGGACGAGATTGGAAACCTCAACGATGGTGTTTCCGACGACGTGAACATTCTTACGAATGTTTTCCAGCTCCAAGAAACGCTTATACTCCTCGTGATAGACAAAGAGGATATCACTGCAATGATCACATACGGTGCGGTTGATCTCTTCAAGCATACGCTTGTCGAAAGAGCGCATACCAGCCTCAATATGACCGATCTTATAACCCTCCTTCTTCAGGGGGAAGGCAAACCCGGATGTATTTGCATCTCCAAGAAAGAGAATCAGATCGGGCTTGATCCCGTGGGTCTTAAAGAGTTTGGGGACTTCACGAGAGAGGTAGCTGAGTTGCTCGAAGTGATTGGAGGACTCAGAGCCGGTGTTGAGGATATAGTCTGGGCGACGGATATTAAGCTCCTCAAAGAAGACGTCCGAGAGAAGCTTGTCATAGTGCTGGCCAGTGTGAATCAGGATATGATCGAAGTTCTGGTCAAGCTTCCGGAAGATCTCGGCCATTCGGATGAAGTCGGGACGAATCCCGGTAATGGTAACAACGGTCTTGTTAAAGCCAGACATTGGATGATTGAATATGTGGGTTCTATCTAAGATCAAGATCAATCTTAATGAAATCAAACGAAGAGAAAGGATAGACGGGGTCAAGGATGATCTCCTTAGAAGGTTGATATCGAGATCAAGTCTTAAAATATTTTATAGATAAAAAGATGTAATGGTATGGTAGTGATATAAAGAGTACCCTATATATAAATACATAACCTACAACAATGAATCACATAGACATTACAAATCATACAGACAGTACAATAGAGGATACGTTATCTACAAAGTTCGAGTGTGCACAGTGTGGTAGTACATTCTGTTCTAAACAGAGGTTAATAGCACACATAGAGAAAAAATCAAGATGCTTGTATAACCAACGACTCAAGGAGATCAATGCTAAAAACAAGACTACTTTTTTAGGATCTCAAAGAGATCCAGAAAGTAGCAGGGAGTCGTCAGCGTTGAGTGTATTGGATAAACAAGATCATAGTAACTCTTTAGATATAGAGACAAGTGATGACTCTTCAAAGAACATATGTAATAGTTGTGGTAGTACATTCTGTTCTAAACAGAGGTTAATGACACACATCGAACAAGCAAAGAGATGCTTACGTAATCAGAAGGTAAGTATGATTATGAAAAAACAAGAAGAATCAGACCCAGCTATAAAAGATGAACTGCTTGCACTAACGAATAAAATCTTATCAAACTATACAAATTGAATATCGAGAACAAGATCAGTAAGATGATTAAGATATTCATAATGAATAATCTATATATAGTCTTAGTTTCTATTACCATATTCAGTAATAAAAATATTATTCAATATACATTATTCATCTATTACAATAGTTACATTACTTACAGTATTGACAGTAGTTACTGGACTTACAGATATTATTCAATGTGTTTTACGGAAAATTTAGTCCTCAAAAATAAACGACTCAGATCAAGATGTTTGAGGTCCTTTTTTTTAAGGGACCAAAATTTGCCTAACTCACGTTGAATAATATCTGTAAGTCCAGTAACTACTGTCAGTAGTGTAACTACTGTAAAACGAATAACATAGATTGAATAACATTTTCTATTACTGTATATGGTAATAGAAACGGTGTGAATATATAGATTATTCAATGATAAAATATGATGCATACAGTGAATAACTTTAGGAATGAGATTGAATAAACTGCGTTTGATATAAAGAAAAGTTATATGGTATAATAGTATAAGTATATCTTACTATCTATTACCATAACATTACCATAATATTACATTTTACTAAAGTTATTCATCACATATGAAGTTTACAAAGGACAACTCCTGCTTTATATGTCATCGTTGTTTATACACAACACATCTTAAGACAAATATGAAACGACACTATGAAAGGGAGACCTTATGTGATCTCTATCTAAGCCATTTTATGGGGCTTAGTGATAATGAACAGTTAGAGATATCGTGCAAAAAACGCTACATCTTCGTTGAAGTTGATACCAAACTTTTCTTCCGGACGAACCCTCTAAGATATGATATCTTAACATATTTTATTACCGCGTATGATGGTGATGTTATCCCTATAACTCAGAAAGATATCGACTCTTATTATAACAAGGGAACTGCATCAGTGCCACTGATAAAAGATCAAGAGAAGATCCCCGCTAAACAAGATGCACAGAGTAAGATTAAAGAGATTGATTGTAGTACCATTGAGAAGTCGACTACTCAAGTGGTCTCATTTGAAACAAACAAAGATCAAAGCTTATCTGTGATTGAATATTGGAAGTCGAAAGCAACTCGCAAGCCATCGAAAAGTAGCCATTTTGGAACGACCAACCTTAGTAAGCTTTTGTTTCCTCAAGATAATGAGATATACAATGAGGATCAGGAAGAGAAGGAGGAAGAAGTGAAAGAAGTGAAAGAAGTGAAAGAAGGAGAGAAGGAGTCAAGTGATAAGGTAAAGTTGATACACCCATCCTTTGCATACTATAAAAAGATGAATGCGATACTCAAAGATCCTGCAAATATAGTAAGTTACAGTAAAGAGTTAATATCATTACTGGATCAATCAAAACTAACTGAGTCTCAGAGCACTTCATCACTTCAGGTGTATAAACCTCCTAAGGACCGGAAAAAGATGTTGTATGGAAGTATGAATATGGAAGATATGATGTCTCTTATCAATGAGTTTGAAGATGAAACATTAAAAGCATCACTCACAATGGCACCATCTGAAAGTCCTCAAAAACCTTCTAACCTTCTTCAAGGTATAAACGAGACTGAACATAGTAAAGTCGATCAATCTACCGATCCTACATCTACTACCTCTGAACCATCAAGTTTATCTAATGTTAAAGAAGATAATGCTACCATAGATAGTAAAGAAGATGATAAATCAAGACATACTTGTATGATGTGTGGTTATGTTTTTTGTACAAAGTACAGGTTAATAAATCATATCCAGAACCAGAAGAGATGTATACATAATCGCAAGATGAAGCTGATTCAAGACAAACAGAAGATGTTCTTACAGCATCAACAACAAGATCAACTACAACGACAACAATCTATGATGGACTTTGTCGCATCATCCACGCATATCCACAATAGTATGGTCAACTGTGGTAATACCTACAACATCCAGAACATTCACAACCAGACCATTAATAACAGTACCAATTTAAACAACGGTAACTATCTCCAAGTCAAGCTCCGGGACTTTATCAATGAAGGCTATAACTATGATCACGTGACCAAGGAGGATATGAAGGATGAAGACTTTTACGTGATCAAGAACTTTATGCGATCGATTATGAAGAACGATGAGAACAAGAACATCATCTTTAACAAGAAGAACGCCATCATCTTCTCCGGCGAAGGGCTCCACGAAATCAAGAAGGAGGACGCCTGTATGATGTTGATGGACAAGTTAGAGGAATGTATGGAAGCGCTGATGAACCGTGAAGATGCGGATCTTGAAGATATCAAGAAGGACATTCTCCGTTATTACAGTGTGATGAAGCTAAAGTACAAGTGCGATACTTGGCACAAGACCTATGACCCCAGTACACGAACCTTTGACAACATCCTCCACAAAGGCTTTTTATGGACACGTGATGTCTGCATCAACGAGTTAGAGAAAGTATGCGCCGACTTTGAAGAGATCGTCAATAAGATCTTCTATGATAAAGGGATCAAATCCAACAAGCGGATCAGTACCATACCCGTCACCATCTATGGTATGGTCCCACGACGTTCCCGTTATAAGCCCGAGAAAGATGAATACTAAACTCTTCCAATCGTTTGATTCTATTACCATACTTGTAATAGAATCGATTCTGATACTTGGTATCAATGCTTTATTTTATGAGATGATGGAATGATCTGTAACAACTCTCTTGGGATCTCTTTGAGATCCAGAGAGTAGCAGGGAAGTCGTCAACCTTCTTGATTTATCAAAGATGAGGAGAAGCTCGCAGGGAGTTATTACCATACGTGTAAAGTTCTTGGATCTGCTCTTCTAAGCTTGGAATGGAAGAGACAAAGTGAGTCTGGTACCATTCCGTATACTCCGTCGAAAGGGACTTATTAATCACACCTCCTTCGGCCTCATACTCTTCCACATCAATCCCTAGATTATAGACATCATTGACCATCTTGCAGATCTCGTACTTGGAATAGACACGAGGCGAGAAGAAGTGGCGAACGCCGCCTTTCCACTCAAGATAGAGCTTCTTCTCAATCACTGTATGGATGATCTTGGCAAGTTGAAGTGTCGTCACACCATTCCAGTAATGATTGGCGTAGCCCCGAATCTTTCCGCCTCGTTGGCTCTTGATATACTCGATCAGAGAGCGACGTGTCTTCAGCTCTTCGCCTATAATGCTCGTCCGAATGATCATTCCATTGACCATCGCCTCTTCACACTCTCTCTTGGATCTTCCATAATCATTCGTCTCTAAGTAAGGGTTCTTATCCCCATCCCCACTCCCCTTCTCGATGGAATCACTCTCTACATATCCGCCCTTCCCATCGCGCCCGTGAAAGATGCAATCGGTCGTGATATGGATCAGTTTGATTCCAAACAATCCTGCATACTCATCCAACATCACAGGAAAGTGGGCATTGACCGCGATATACTTTGCTGTATCTTTCTCCCCACTTTGAGGAATGATTCCGGCGCAATTGATAATGACTGTCCCACGACCTCGTGCGCGGTACTTATGGAGAATCCCGAAAAGTTCCACGCGATTCCCATTGGCGATATCATAATCATCACGTGTTAACTCAATAATCGAGTGATACTGTTCAGTCGAACGTAGATAACGGCTTACATAGGAACCGAGCATCCCGCGAGCTCCAAAGATAATCACGCGGGGAAGAATAGGGCCATCTATCTCATCAAGCATTCTTGCAAGGTGGCAACCGAGATCTATAGATATAATCTATCTATAAATGATGTATATTTTGGTATATTTATACGAGGACTTGACGACTCCCTGCTACTTCCCGCAAACCTTTGGTTTGCCAGGGAAGTTGACCCTATCCGTATCCCAGACCCCGATCAAATTAGCTTAAGATCGACTAGGTATTGGTGAAGCTCCTCTTTGGAGAGAGGATTGATGGTACTATTATAGTCGCGGACGCTGGAATCGTCAAAGTAGTTGACATACGAGGGACGGATGTAGATATATCCCTTCTTCTCCACAGCATCCTGGAACTGGATTCTGTATGACTGTGTCTCGTTAATCAGGGACTCGAGCAGCTTCTCTCCAGCCCGCAGTCCCGATACCACTACTGGTTTCTTATAAATCTCGCTAAAGATCTCGAGAAGATCCCGGACATTGAGCGAGATCAGCTCCGGGATCACAATGTCACCTGATTGGGCGGAGGAGATGGCGTGAGCGATCAGATCAACGCTTTGCTCGAGGGTCATTACAAAGCGGGTCATTCCGGGATGGGTCAGCTTAAACTCCTGAATGTCCGCATTTTGGCCAATTTTGTGGAGCATTGGGATGATGCTTCCATTCGAGTTGAGGACATTCCCGTATCGAACGGTGACAAACTTGATCTCGGGAATGTATCGGGACTTCTCCACCATCATTCCTTCAGAGATTGCCTTGCACATTCCGTAGACATTGACAGGAGAACAAGCCTTGTCGGTGCTAATAAAGCAGACGGTTTCGAGAACTCCGCGTAAAACGGTCAAGTTCTCTTCGACGGCGTTCAATACGTTCTTGGTACCCATCATATTGGTCTCGATCGACTCGTTTACCTCATACTCGCATTGGTCAATGTGCTTCATCGCGGCGGCGATGATTACTACATTTGGCTTGATCCGGAGGAGGGTTTGGGTTACCTTCTCCTTGTTGCGGATGTCACCAATGACGAATCGGAGATTTGGGTGATACTGGTAGTCAATCTTCATCTTCCAATGCTTGGACTCATCGCGGGAATAGATGTATAAAATGTGGTCAGTCAAGTAACGTTGTACGAGGGCATTTCCGAGGGATCCTGTCCCGCCAATGATCAATATCGACTTCATCTCTTTATGAATCTAAATGATCTATATAATGATATTATGGATCAATCTCTTTATACTCTTGATAGATAAGGTATAAGGGGTTTAAACGAAAGGCAAAGCAACGAGGAGAATGATTCTATATAAATTCCTTATATAGAATAGTAGGTTGACGTTAACGATCACATTCACAATCACAATGAAGAACGAGCTATTGGTATTTCTCTTATTAACGCTCTTTGCGGCGTTGATTGTATGGGGTATCTTACAGATCTTTCAGCGAAGGGTTGCAAAGCAGAATCAGATCTTAGATCGGATGGGGCATTTAGAAGGGTATCTTAAAGAGGTTCGAGATAAGCGGTATACCTTAACCGATCAAGACATCTCTGCCATCCTTGAGGAGTTGTCTCAGATCACCGACCGGGACATATGGTGAAAAGAGGCATATTTATATAGTTATTGAGATCTCTTTAAGCTGGCTTAAAGCCGGTTAAAACCCGTTAAAACCCGGGTTGATCACCGGCATTTGCCGCGTCATTCTCGATGCGCATCTGTGGTAGGAACCTAAGGTTCCTACCCTACCTCCTCGATGGGAAACCAAGGTTTCCCATCACCCTTCCTTTTATACCAAATCAATCTCTTTAAGATAACTACATTGGCGGTTGATCCCCGGCATTTGCCGCATCATTCTCGATGCGCATCTGTTCAATGCGGGTGTATTCCCGGTTAAACTCCTCCTTGTTTCCCTTAAGCGGGTAGTAATAACCCTTCACACTCTCGACGTTCATTCTGTCATATCGGCTGGGGATACCACCACGACGGGCATAGGGTGTTTCCTTGATGAGGCAAAGGTGATTGATTTCAAACCCGCGAGTAGGAATACGGATGCGCTTGCTCATCATACTGGCCACTTGGCGATAGACGTCATCCGGGGCATTAAGATAGAGGAGATCGACGGCGGGTGTTTCGGGCTTTGACTCGACGTTATAGATCTTGCGGAGACCTTCCCGCTTGAGATAAGGGATGATCTTCTTTTGGAGAACACTGGCACTATCCTTGAAACCGAGAGAGACAATCTTGGGACCGGTGTTCTTTGGAGGCTTGCTGCGATACAAAAGCTTGGTATAGTCACACTGAATGGGTCCAAAGGATTGTCCAATGGCGAGGCAGAGGGGAAGGAAGATCTTCTTCATCATCTCTTTGGCGACGCGGGTATCGAGATATCCTAAGTAGATGTGGCGAAGGTGGAAGATGTTCCAGCGAGGGTTTTGGAACTCAGGCGACTTCACTTCCTTTTGGAGACGTGCCAAATCCGCCGTATAATTGCGATGAATCATCGATCCAATGTAAAAGTGATGTTTGTCTCCATAAACTGTATTGTTCGTCTCTTCCGCTCCCTCTACACCCTCTGCACCCTCCGCTCCCTCCATAATACCCATTGGCGCGGGAAGAGGGACCTCCTCTGCAGATTGAGTTACGGGAGATCCCGAATTGGCAACTCCAGCATTCATACCAGCGCGATTGTTCATAGCACCGCGGTTTAACATATTCCTGTTCCTAATCCGATTCCCATTCCCGTTCCCATTCCCATTCCCATTCCCGTTCCCATTCCCGTTCCCGTTCCCATTCCGATTCCTCTTCTCTCGTAGTAAGTTATTTCCATTGCGAGGGCGATTGAAGAGATTATTTAGATTATTCTTTCGATTTGCATTACCATTGCCGTTACCGTTACCGTTACCATTTGCCCGATTCTGGAACAGATTTGGGGCAGAACCATCCTTATTCGCCGCCTGATGATTGTTCGCTTGGTTTGCTTGACCAAAGGCAAACATCTTATCTATCAATGTAGGATTACTATAATAAGCGAAGATTTTTACTCTTTTGCCTCTTTTGCCTCTTTCCCCTCTTTTGCCTCTTTTGCGAGAGCCACAGGAGATAGATCGATCTTTACCATCAAGCTCTTCTGATGCATCTCTTTCTCAGGCTCGATCGATTCGATCTTGTAGAGAAGGTACTTTTGGCCATTGTAATATTTTTCCATTGAGACAACGCGGTAATGATAGGGACGAAGAAGTTGTCGCAAGATGGTCACTGCCTTTTTCGGATCCATTGTATCTAGGTACTTCGCGTGTTTGCAATTCATATAGTACTCTTTCAGCTGATCTTTCATACCCTCTAACTTCTCCACCACACCTTTTTCAATCATCATCTTTCGGGAAAACTGGTAATATATATCTTGGAAACCGTTTGGGATAAACAACTTGAGCACACTCTCTACAAACTCCTTGGACGGCATCTTCTTAAAGAGCTGCTCTTTCTTCTTCACCTCTACCTGCTTTTCCGGACTATCATCGTTCATTTTATGTAAAAAAAAATATGGTAGAATCGCCCAAATACGAATACCATAACCTCTATTATTGATCGATAATTTTTTCTAATGAATATCCGCACATATCCTACACATATCCTATACGATACCCAAATCGATTACGAATTGCGACGTGTTTGCTGGGGCGTAATCTCCGAGATCGTCCCCACTTGACTTCGCATTATCCCACCCTGTGAGCTCATAAACTGTTTGCGATCTGCCAGGCGCTCTTTCTCGACTTCATCTCTGCGGGTGTTGACGGGGTTGCGGTCCATAAAGCGGTTGATATGCTCTTCATTCTCAGCGATTTTGTTCAGGGTTTCGAAGTTCTGGAAAAAATAACGACTTCCCGGATCACCCTGAATTGCACTTTGGACAGTCCCAGCCGAGCCCGCACATCGGCGCCTCTGTCCCACTTCACCATTCCGATCATATCCCATATTCGAGTTCATTGGGATACCCAAGCCAAGATTCCTCTCTGCATTGTACATATAGTTCGCATTGTGTTCGAACATATAGTTATCATAGTTACTCTTAAGAGGTACACTTGGGACACTATTGTAGGATTTGCGGATATCGAGCGCCGGGTTTACATACTGTGCTTGATCAAACTGGCGAGCATAGGAGTCGGATACCGGTGGCATCCCGCTAACGCCACCTCCACCTCCACCTCCACCTTGCTGAGAATGTGGAGGAGGAGTTTGATGCGCCTCTTTCCGAGAGAAGCTGCTCTCTTGAAATGGCATATAGGTGCCATATCCAGCCCCGCTATTCCCAACATTACTCATTACACTCCCTCCATAATCGGCCAATTTGCGATCATTTCGGCTTGTCTGAGGGATCGTTTCGTTGACGCGATTTCGTTGGACGGCACTCACAGGACCTGTGCCCGAAATACCGATCATACCCACTCCAGGGGTCATCACTTGGCGACTTGCAACGGGGTTTTGCACTTGGCTATGTGTTTGGGATGGGATCAGACTACTTGTAGATCCAGATCCCTCGAAGGTAGCGAAGTTTCCGATAGAAGTGAAGTAGGACATTTGTGAAGTAACTATCCTTTTGATACATAATTTCTATCTTCTCTGTCCGCTCTCCGCTCTCCGCTCTCCGCCATTCCTCCTCGTTCTCTTCTCTCTTAATTTATCCATAAAAAGATAGTATGAAGGTTGATTTCTATCAAACCTAACCCAGAAGATGCTAACAGGGGATAGCTATCATTACACATTGAATGGGGTGGAACATAAGATCCCGTGTCAAAAGATTGAGATCAAGGGCCAACTTCTTCAGACACTCAATGAGCGCAATCGAGAGAGAGAGTTACTTAGCATTAAGTTCTTTCTTAAGTATCTTCACGACTTATTTGAAGTGCATAACATTGACTATGCAATCTATGGACACACCCTCTTAGGGTATGATCTCTTTCAAGGGGTTCATATTTTTCACCCAACGGTAGAGATCGTAATGGTATATCGCAATATGGAAGAGTTTTACAAAGAGATTCAATCAGATGGATTTCATATTGACTTTGCGAGCCCTTTCGTAATGGTTCTCTCAGGATCCTTCTTTCATAAAAAGATGATCAAGGCATATATCTATTTTCTCCATCCAGATCCATCGGATGGCAAAGGGTTTATCCATCTCTCTCCCGCTTACCTCTTTCAATGCAAGGCGCTGAAAGAGATTGGAGATCTCAATCCCGAGAATGCGAAAGAGTATCAGATTCAAACAGTACACTTCTATCAACTCTTCCCTTATAAGCAAGTTGCCTATGAAGATTTCCATCTTTTCATCCCTAATCAGTCAAACTCCATTCTGATCACTCTTTCGCTTCATCAATCAAAGTATCTTTTTGATCAAAAAGAGAAAGGGTCCAAACGATCTACCCAAGAATCCTCTAACTCTGGATCCGGCTCCATCTTCGATTCCTTGATCACGTTCCCCAAACTCTTCTAGTCTATCAGCTCACTCATTAACTCACTCACTCATTCTATTACAAAAACGTGTAATAGAATGGTATATTTATGCATAAAATCATATCATCTATATTAAGATCAAGACCATCAAGATCTAGATCATCTTAAACAAGAAGTTCCATAAAGGCGGGTGGATACTCTTTGTCCATACGGTTGATCAGACCCTTGTTCTTGATCTGGAAGAATTGATACTTCTGATTGTCCACATTGTTATTGCGTAGCATCAAGACGGCTTCTTTAAACTCCTCGCCTTCATTACCATAAATGATCATCTTATCTTGCCTCTTTACCTTCTTAACACGATTGAGGATAATAAAGTTAAACTTGAAGATGTGAGCCAATAGAGCGATATCAAGATCGCATCCCTCATACTCATCGCTCATAAAGCGATACTTGAATGAGCTGTAATCGGTAATATTACGGAAGTATCGTTCATTCATCTCGACGTACATTTGGATCACATACTCCTTAAGAGGCTTCTTTGGGTCATTCATAAAACCATTGTTGGATGATGATGAGGATCCCGCTCCAGATCCAGATGCACTCGAAGAGGATCCACTCTTGTTCTTTGGATTGCTTTCATCCCCATTCCCATTCCCATCCTCGAGAGGAGCAAAGAAGTTGTTGATCTTTTGATGTATCTGGCGTATAATCGCGCGATTCTTGGGATTCTCAATATAGGCGAGGATCATACTCTTGGCCCCCTTTACATCCAACATCTCAATCTCCTCTGAATTGGTGTTATCTTTCCGCTTGATCTCTTTAATCAATAGCTCCAGCAAAGAGTAGAATCTCTTGTTGTGGTTCTGAGGGACCAATAGAACAAAGTTTGTCCCCAATAGCGACTTCCACATCTCGGGTACTTCCTCCGTCTCCGCCGTCAACAACTTGGAAGTATTCACCAATGTATACTTATTCTGTGGCAATACATACTCCTTTGTCGTAATCGTATCAAAGATGGGTCTCCGATCAATATATAAGCCCTCTTTGTCCATAAAGATGTTGTCCACTTTGTTATAGATCTGAATCGGATCCATCGTATTGATGATATAGTACTTGTGAATGTTCTCCCGAATATGATCTTTGTTGATGATCGATGGAATCTGGTCATTCAAGATCTCATTTCTCTTTAAGGTGAAACGAATCAACTCTTCAATCATCATAGGGATATAGATATTGAGGTTCTTCTTGGAACGATCGATCAAGTTAAACTCATTGACATAGAGCCTGCAGGAGTTACCCACTGGCGAGCAATGGGGATCTTCATCACAGGTAAAGACAACACTCTCTGAATTCTCACGATTCCCTTCAGATCTGCTCATACTCTGATCCTTGCCTCCGATCTTATTCTTCTCTTTCCCAACGACCTTACGCAAGTGGCAAGGCATACGTTGGTTAGGGCGTTCATAGAAATCATAATCGATATCTCGATGAACGATGTCAATCAGCTTAGACATAATCGGGAGAACCATCTTCTCCAGCTCCCCGCGCTTCTTCTCAATCTTTCTATCTTGATAGATTACATCAATCATCCTCTCCCGTTCATCTGGGTGATCTTGTAGATATCGCGCCAGCTCAAACTTGAGCCTTACATAGGTCTCATCTTCGAACTTTCTTTGATTCATAAAAATAATTCGATCATCGACCAATTGAACCCCGTCGTGAATGAACATATCGAGATCCGTATAGAACTTCTCCGAGAGAATGGGCAATTTTCCTTTATACCCCTTTCGACTCTCTTGCTTTACGCAAACGATGCGGTTCTTTTCGGTCATCAACCCAACAATCATTTGATCGGTTGGATCAGTAATCAAACCACGAATCTTGACAGGGATGGTTGTATGAGCGGCAATCTCATTCAATCCCCGAACCGTCTCCTCCAGGCGAAGTAAAGGAAGATCTGCATAGTTGGTGATCACTTGATAGTCAAATCCAGGAAGATCAATGCGGATCTTGGAAGGGGCAACAGGAAGGAAGAGCCCATTTCTCAATCCGATACCGAATACCTTGTTCATTGAATCGACATATTGGACACGGGGAAGATACTTATCCAAGAGGCTCTTTTTCATCTTGATTCCAACCATAATCTCTTTTAGAATCTGAACAAGTGTCATACCATAATCGATCACAATGCTCTCTTTGGAGATAGCATTTGATCCCTTCTCTCCCTTCCCTTCTTTCCCTCTCTTCTCTCCCATATCACCCATAACGGAGTTAAAGACGACGGACTTCCAATCTACGCGGAAGGATGATTTGCAACCATCATACGCGATCTCAAAGATCTTTTGAATCTCCGGGCTTGTGTTCTCAAAGGTGCAGTTCATCATCTTTGCCTGCTTACCATTGCCTTCTACATAGTAGATCGGCTCATAGTATTGCCGGTGCTTGGAAAGGATAATCGTCTTGCGGCTCATATCGTAAAACTCCGCGACATTCTCTCCTACGGGGCACAAGAGATCCTCTTCAAAGATAAAGAGATTGATTCCATTTTGGGAGATGATTCCGGGGCGTTGGATGAGATCCCATAAGTAGGTGTGATCGACGTCAATGTTTTTGGAGAGAATGAAGTTCTTGTAATTTTGAAGAGGTGTAATGTTCTTATGCGGGTCAAAGAAGAGATTGATCAGATTTCCTCCATACAAGCTTCGGAAGAGCTTCTCATCAATCTTGTCTACTATATACTGCTTGGTCGCTTCCACGGTACGTGGGTTATCTTGATCACACGAGAAGATATGCGCAATCGCCGAAAGGAAGGAGTTGTGGCTCTCGTGTTTGATACCTCGGCGAAGATAGCCCTTGTTATAACTCAAATAGCCAGTTGGAATCTTCGAGTTAAGCACCATCTCCATACGAGGATGAAGGACACCGAATCGGCTCTTTTCCAGAGGGATGGACTTACCGAGGATATAGATAGTATTCTCTTTTATATTCTCATTACTCACCTCTTCACCCAGGCATTTCTTGAAGGATCGATAGGAACCATACTTGGGATTGTCTTGGGGTTTGGTAAAGCAGCAAGGCAAGCAGAGACTTTGATCCGGATTCTCTTGGAAACCGGGGTAGACCAACTTCTTATCTCGAATAAAGACTTGGTGATCCCCATACGGACAAATACCCACTGTACAGACACCGCGACTTTCGGTCGTCTTATGGCTGGTAATCGTTTTGGGATCAATCTCATCCATCGGGATTGGAATCATACAATAAGGACACCATACACGGGGGCAGATATACCAATTTTGAATCTCCTCGCTCGATCCATACTTGATAGAGTAAGAGTATGATTCGCGTTTGATCTCTTTGAAAGTATCAATCGATTGGCCATTCTCCGGGTTATACGCAAGAACGACGGGTTGACGGAACTTCTGACACGATTTACTGTACTTCTTGTGCTTGGTCCAGCGTACTTTGCCCTTAATACGCTCACGCTTATCAAAGAAGAGCTTATTGTCGTGGCGCTGAAGACGACGGATAAAGTACTTTTCATCATTACAGAAGTCCGCACACGTATCTAACTCAGGAATGGCATCTTCGCACGTCAGTTGAACATCGGTACCAATTTCATCGTTCGATGCCAAAAGCCGATTACCTACCATCAGGCGACGGATTTTAGAACCTGCCTCTTCACCCTCTCCGCCCTCTCCATCCTCCCCTTCTAACCCAGCATCACCCATCCCCAACCCAGCATTACCTTCGTCCGCCCCATAAGGATCTCCTGTAAGATTCCCCAGGTTAAAGGTAATGCCGAGATTTGTTTGTGCTTCATTGGCGACGTTAAGATTAAGATTAAGATCCTGGATGGTAAAGTCTTGCTTGACATCAAAAAAGTTATCATACATCTGAGTCAGCTCACCCGTCTTAGAGAGATCGCGTTGGTAGATCATACGCTGGAATGTGGGATTCTTTTTAAGGTAATCTCGATTGAGGTAGAGGGTCATAAAGAGCGTCATAAAGCGATAGGTATCAAACACTTGACGCATATTCTTTACACCGTGAATCTTAATGCTATTCTTGGTAATCAGTGTCACAAATCCAATCTTACTATCACTATCTCGATCTCCACCCGCAGTTCGGTTCTCATACTTTTTGTAGTCAATGAGGTACTTGGAACACTCCTCTTTGGTCTTACCATAATGCGATTGAAGATATTTGATGATAAACCCATTCTTGACATTCCTCCGTTTAAGGCGATAGATCTCCTCCATAATCTCATCTAAGTTCGCAAATCCACTTACGCGGTTAAATCGTATCTGAATACTATTCAAGCTCACGCCCTTGTTCGGGTTGAGGGAGATGAAAGAGGGAAAGAGCTTACAGAAGTTAAGAAGATCCTTTAAGTTGATCGATTCGCCACCTGTATAGTCGATATAGTAGTTCATATAGGCGATGGTGCAGTTGTCGGAGAGGCGAATTCCGGTATCTTTGTCAAGCTGTGCGGATGGGGGCTCAATCTTGCGATCGATGGGAATGGATCGGCGAATACGGTAGTCAACGACGTTTTGGTTGATATCTTGGATAAAGCTCCCACAGTTGTCAATACAATCTTTAATGTCGCCAAAGGTGGCGCGATTCTCCGACTTAAAGGCGGCGCTCAATAGAATACGTCCATATTTGAAGAGGTTAAGAGTGGTAAAGAGGGGCGATCCGTGGGGGCGAATGTTTTTAATGTAGCGTTTTACTTGAAGTCCATTAAACTTCTTTGCGGGAAGCTGAGGATTTGTCCATTGGGTCAGAAGGAGCTCCTTGTTGACGATGTTTTGGTCAACGGCGGATTTGCTGATCAGGATAAAGGGATTGGCGAAGCCATAATCGTTGTATTTGATAAAGGGGGTCTTCTTTCCAATCTTCTTGATGCGAAGGTATTCAAAGATCTGGTAAAGATCGACGTATTCATACTGCTCAATGCCGGAGAGAACGGGCTCTTGATGCTTCCGATGCTTTAAAGAGCGCAACTTTTTGACCATCGGATTATTGCTCCCACTTCGGCTCCCACTCTTGCTCATATTCACGCTGGAAATTGACTTCGAGAGAGATCGTGACGATGATGAAGAGTTGGAACTGGTAGAGGATGAGGAGGAAGAGGAGGAAGAGGAGGAAGAGGAGGAAGAGGAGGAAGAGGAGGAAGAGGAGGAGGGTGCATTTGTTACAAGAGAAGGTTTACGCCGAGTGATGATCAGCTTTTTGGGACCACCGCCTATCATTGCATTGTTGGATAAAGAACCTGAACCACTCAATTCATCTTGAATATTGATATGGTTTACATTGAGAACAAAGTTATGAAAGTAGCAAGAATCAAAAGCGCTCTTGGATTGATTGGCTGGGACAATGCTCTTTTGAAAGAGGGTATCCATAATGAAGTCATTATATTGGCTATCATCACGAGCAAGGATAAACTTACTTCGGATCTCTTTTGGCTTATACTCAAAGCTGGCTACAGGAAAGTAGTGTTTTAAGTACTTCTGGATGATGTCATTTTGGGAGTACTTCTTGGTAGCAAGAAGGAGTTTCATTTCTGTATACGCATCGCTAAAATAGAAGTGATAGTATCCATCTTTAAGAGAAATCGACTTGAGGAGGTCATAGAGGACTGCGTAGTTATCCGAGGTTTCAATAATCCGCTTGTTCCCAGCAGGGTTTTGAAGAGCGCCTCCCTCCATATCCGGTTGTCGTAAGTTATGATGAAGCTCATCATCATACATCTCATATGTAGTATCGCGTTTCATCGTGACATCTTCAAAGACGTGAGGAACCATACCATTGTACTTGTAACCCAGGATGTGGGGCTTTCCTTTGTCATCAAGAACCCAAAGGTTGAGGTTTTGGGGCAAGTAGTATTGATCGGTATCTCCATCGACGTTGCTGCAGTAGACGAAGATTTTGCGCTTTAGCTCAATTAACGAGTCATCAAACATCACCCGGGAGTAGATGAATTGAATCTTCTTCTTCTCTTCGACGGTCTTAATCCAGCTCTTGATCGCGTTGCCATACTGTGCCTTAAGGGTCGTTAGCTCCTCTTTGGAGATACGAGTACGATCTTCAAACTTTTTAAAAACTTTTCGGGTCGCTTCAGAGGGATCATTCCCGACGAAGACGTAGACGCGACTTCGCTTTGGATCAAACTTGGAGACGTATTCAATGGAAAAGAGAGGATCTTCAAATTTCAATTCACACGGCGAAAAGACGTGAGGTGGAGTTTCACTCCCTGCCTTATTCCCATTTCCATTCCCATTCCTCTTTGAGGAGTTTTTTGGTTCTATTCCCACTTCCATCTTCCCTTGATATCAATAATGGATAATACAATCAGATCAAACAGATCTATCTATTATTGATTGATAAAATCTTTTAAGCGAGTATCCCCAGGACTCTATCTCTTCCCATCCCTTCTAAATCAGATTGTAGAGGAGTTCAGATGATTCAATCATAGTACGCATCTGGTAATATGATTACATTTTATCAATCTTGGCGATTCTGCTGCGCATCGCGCAGATTGATCGCAAGTCGTCAATAAAATCTCACTTGTATTTATGCATAAAAAGATTAGATATCACCACCATACCACCACACATCATCCACCACCATCCACCACCATCCACCACCATCCACCACCATCCTATTACATATTGTAAAGGGGGTTATCGCTTACGGTGATGCCACAGTAGGGCTTGGGGTTCTTGCTATAATCCTCTTTCTTGTAGATACCAATGGCGACGGCTTCTCGGAGGATAACCTTGAAGTTGTTCCAGAACTCGGGTTCGTGGCCAATGGAGAGGGTCATAATATGGGCAAGCTCGTGAATGGCGACGAACATCACGGTGTTTTCATCGACGAAGGTCTGCTCTTCGTTCTTTTGGCGAAGACAGAAGATGATCTTTTCGCCCTTGTTAACGCTGTAGGAGGTATGCTTTGACTTAGCACCCGACTCGCTGATGTTGTTTGGATTAAACTTCTGAACAAGCCGCTTGACGGCATTTCGAATCGAGGTATCCGCATCCGAGTCATTGGCAGACTCTTCGCCATAGTTGCCACCCTTGACAAACTTCTCATTCAGGTGCTCAGTGAGCTGGATCAAGGCATTCTTTATGCGACATAGCTTGTTAGCGGCTTCCTCTTTGCCCTTTGTATTCCGGACAAGGTACTCTTGGCCATCGATGGTGGACTTGACATAGGTGACTTCGTTGGTTAAATGCTCATAGTTGGTATAGGTATACATCAGGATCGCGGCGAGGACGATCAGACCAATTAGGGCGTTGATATCAAACATTGGTGCGGATGTTGTCGTTTAGGTATAGATATAGATATAGATGATTGGTATAGGTAATGGATTGATATAAAAGTACTATTGTATATCAATATATTTGCCCCAAGTATCGGGGATTATATGCGGATGCCGAAGTTGTTATTCTTTTGAATTCGGGCGAACTCTTGGAGGATCCAGGCCTTGTCAAGGTGATCGGGGACGCGGCTTTTGACGAGGCGTTCGATATCGATCTCAGCGACGTCATAGAGGATCTTGTCGGCGAAGGGCTTATACGAGTTGAAGTATTTGAGATACTCAATGTAGCGGGGATGGGAGGTAATCTTCTTTTCAACTTTGGAGGCGCTCTTTTTGCACTTGGGATAGATCTGTTGAAAGAACTTCTTGACGTATCCAAGCTTGCTGAGGAGGAGGTATAGCTTCTGGTAGTTGGAGATCATATTGGGATCTTTGATGTCGATGTTGTATTTCTCCATAATCTCGGGGGCAATCATCCGAACATACTGTTCATAAAAGAGTCGTATGGAGATATCCATATCTTTTGGTTTATCATAGGTCAATAATGAATACGTATAGTTAAGATATGACATCTTTTCAATGATATTATGAGGAGAGATTTTGAAGTCTGAAACATTCCCTCTTTCACACTCACCATAAAAGTAGATCTTCGTAAAGTTCTCAATGTTGCTGTGCTTCAGAAAGACAACATTAAAGACCACATCTGGTTTGTACATATCATTCACATCATTTGGACTGTTTGTAAATCTGTTTTCAATGTAAAAGATCACATTCTCTTGTTTGCATTGATTCAATATGGAGAGTTTTTCCAAGATGTCCCCTTCATTACGACCATACATCATTGGGAACTGAATGTAAGCATATGCCCATACATTGTTGAGTAAGTATAATAGGTATTTATAATTGATCAAATATGACTTAGCTATATGAATCAGTTTACCATCTTTGGTAATATCTGTAACGATGCATTGATCATCGCAGCTAAGTAACTTTGTTAGGTAAGCTTTGGAGAAGAAGTTTCGCTTCTTGATAAAGTCTGCTCTCTTTTTGATTACCAATGTCTTCATCTTTCAAGGGAACACCGCAGCCAATCCTATATAAATGGTACTATTTATATATGATATATATTCTCAGTAGAACGGTTTTTAGAAGTTATAGTTACCATAGGTCTTGTTACCGCCGCGCTGGTTAAGCATATTCATATCACTGGGGCAGATGCAGCCACGATCGGTGGAATAGGTCGAGGGGCAGCAAGCGAGGCTCGCCTTGGACCTGGCAAAGATAAACATACTATCGGTGGGAAGTTGTGAATAGATCATCTCATTCTTGAGAGGGAGAGGGGTACCTTGAGGAACCCACTGGTAGTTGCTCTTCTGACCAGCATTGCAAGGTGGCTTTTGCCAACCATTCTGGCAACCGGTCTTGAGGACAATGTTGTCATAACTGCCCAGAACACCGTTGCCCACATAGCCCTTTACCGCCGAACCGCTGGAGCCATAGACGATGTTTTGACGCTGATATCCCTGGAATTGACTGTTATTGGTGCTCATCTTTTATGCAACGACTATACAACTACGATATAATACGATTACTACGGTAGAATAGTAGACGTGATTCTGTTCTATTCTTGACACACATTTTTATTTTTAGGGGTTGATAGAAGAACTCCCAGCTCCAGCTCTATCTCCAGCTCTCTCACTCTTCTTGCGATTCTCCAGAACGCTCTTCATTCGAGGTGAGAGGAGACGATCATTCAAGCTCTCTACTTGGATCACGTGAGGAACAATATCAAAGGTCTCTTCATCCAGATAGGGTGCTACATACTCGATCTCTAAACTTCGGAACTCCTTAGTATGATGCGGATCGAGGAGATGTTGGACACGAGTATCGCCTTGATACAAGTAGCCAAAGTCGTTAAGAGGACCTTTTAATCCCATAATTCGCTCACCAATCACAGGGTTAAAGGGATGATCCGGGTCTCCATTAAACCGGACCCCCTTGATTCCCTTACAATCGATACCAAAGAGGGAGTATAAAGAGTTTTTGGAGTCGGGTTTGGTAAAGTGGGGATGGCAGAGATCGGCCTTAAAGTCGCGTATCTTCTC
>JACCDX010665905.1_pt1 | contig 28938 bp, 57 predicted proteins | sample 7449681 | NCBI WGS metagenome assembly JACCDX01 (sample SAMN15323450, study PRJNA562643) | freshwater metagenome | isolation source: river surface water | place: USA:Blue River Watershed | collected 2017-08-18
ATGGCAATACCCTAAACTTCAAGGAGTAATAATGCCAAAAGATAAAGACCCGAATTTGCAGGACAATTCGTACAAGCCATCAAGCCGTCCTGAGTTCTACCTTCCATATCCTCCAGGTTCAAATGACAAACCATTTATGTCCTACGAAGATTTACAACGAGGCGCTAATGGTGCTTATCCGAAAGGAAAGAAGTAATGTCAATGAAGGGTGAGAAGTACAAGTCAAAAGCAGCAAAGATGCGCCACGAAAAGATGGAAGGCGCTAAAGAACGTAAGATGGAATACGGCAAGAAGGCTGTTAAGAAAGCCGTAAAGAAGGCTGTGAAGAAATGAAAAAGAAATCAGCAAAGCATCCAGGATTCAAAGCAGTCCAGAAAAAGATTGCTGCAAAGCAAGGTGTAGGTATGGAACGCGCTGGTGCAATTCTTGCTGCAGGCGCACGTAAAGCATCCGCTAAGGCTGTCAAGGCTAATCCTCGTTTGAAGAAAGTTTCAGGCGTTAGAAAGATGGGCGCTAAGTAATGAAGAAAACTGCTAAGCAAGCAAAGGTTGCCAAGGTAATGCGTGAGTTCAAATCAGGAACTCTACATTCCGGCAAGAATCCTAAAGGACCTAAGAAGGCTCCTGTTGTAAAGAATCGTAAGCAGGCTATTGCCATTGCTTTGAGTTCCGCAGGTATGTCAAAGAAGGCTAAGAAAAAATAATGTCATCTGGCAAATTCAAACGCCACGATGGATTCAATTCAGTAATTATCAGGGACGGTCTGGTGGTGCGTCTAAATAAGAACGGCACCATCAGAACCGTTCTTGGAAAGTATGGCGAATATGGCAAGCAAAAAGGATTCAAGGCTAACTAGAGCCGGAGTATCTGGTTTCAATAAACCTAAGAGAACTCCAAGTCACCCAACTAAATCACACGTAGTTGTTGCCAAAGAAGGTAGTCAAGTAAAGACTATTAGATTTGGACAGCAGGGTGTAACTGGCGATAAGAAGCCAACAAAACGTCAAGCATCATTCAAAGCCCGTCACGCAAAGAACATTGCCAAAGGCAAGATGTCTGCAGCGTACTGGTCTGATAAAGTCAAGTGGTGAAAAGATATACAAAGAATTGCCCTGACTGTGGAGCGGTTCAAGAATATGGTCGTAAAGACCATTATAACAATGCAGTAAGAGGCAGTTGGAAGTGTAATAGTTGTGCCAATAGAGATAATAACTTTGCTGGCAAATATGAAAGAATACCAATAACCTGGTTTGAAACTAAAAGACGAGGTGGCTTATCTCGTGGCTATGACTGGGATTTGACTATTGAATTTATATGGGACTTGTATATCAAACAAGATGGTCATTGTGCTTTATCCGGAGTAGATATTGGATGGCCAGAAAAAGGTTTGACCTCAACAGTTTCCATAGACAGAATAGATAACTCAGAAGGTTATCTAACTACAAATGTTCATCTAGTTCATAAAGATGTGAATATGATGAAAGGAAAACTAGACCTAGACAGGTTCACAGAACTCTGTAAGGCAATAGCAGATAAGGTGAAGTGGTGAAGAAGAAAGCATTCTGGGACCAAGAGAACCCAAAGAAGCGCAGCAAAAAACTAACACCAGCACAGAAGAGCGCCGCTAAGAAGCGAGCCAAAGCAGCAGGTAGACCATATCCAAATCTCGTAGATAACGCCGCTGTTTCAAGAAAGAAGAAATAATGGACCATATCTGTTTGAAAGAAGGCTGTGACAAGAAGTCATATGTTCTTGGCTTTTGCACATATGCACATTTTGATATTGATACCTGGATAGAAAAGAAGTAAGGAGATATAGGTGGCCATCAATCCAAATTCAACACTCAATCAAGAATTGAATCGCCTCGCCAATGGTGGCACCGATTATCGCTCACCAACCCAAATGGTAGATATGGCACTTGCTGCTAGACAATGGGCTGCTGCTCGTTCCGTAACTACTACTCATACAGACACAGTAGGAGTGCTAAATGATATCGCGGGCATTTCGGGTTCTGCGAATACCCATCTTGATTTTAGTGGTGTATGTAATCGCATCGCTGGCACTTCTGGGCTGGCTGCAGCGGCTGCTCTCAGAACGGTCGCTTCCTGATGAGTGCGAAGTATAATTTAACTTGCGACCAAGCAACTACATTTAATTTTCAGTTTCAGATTCTAAACGATACAACTCCTTGGAATCTATCTGGCTATACCGGAACTATGACCGTTAGACCATTCGTTGGTTCTACTACAACTACTTTAGTTGCATCTACAGATAATGGTCGTATGGTTCTAAGTCCAGGTGATGGACGTATTAACGTAACTGTAGGTGCAAATATCACAGCAGATATTGCATCTGGAAGATATGTTTATGATTTGGTGCTTGATTCAGGCGGCACCGTAACAAGACTACTTGAAGGTAAGTTCGTTGTAACAGGAGCCGTGACTACGTGACAACAATTATCGTAATTGAATCTATTACACCTCAAGTAGGTATAGAGTTTTCTAATGACCAAGGACCGCAAGGAATCCAAGGCGTTACTGGTCCAACAGGCCCAACGGGTCCTGCTGGTGCAACCGGTACTGCGGGTTCTACAGGTGCTACCGGAGCGACTGGCGCAACGGGTGCCACCGGTCCGACAGGAGCGCAAGGTGTTACAGGAGATACTGGCCCGACTGGGGCTACAGGTCCGCAGGGAGACACCGGAGCAACCGGACCCACAGGTGCTACAGGCCCAGCGGGTGCTGCGGGAGCAACGGGTGCAACAGGACCTCAAGGTCCTGCAGGAGACACGGGAGCGACTGGACCGACTGGTCCGGTAGGAGCGACCGGTCCAACAGGACCACAGGGCGCACAAGGCGTAACCGGTGCAACTGGTCCACAAGGAATTCAAGGCGATACCGGAGCCACAGGACCTACAGGTCCTCAAGGCGCTACCGGTCCAGTAGGCGCTACAGGGCCTGTAGGGGCTACTGGAGCCACTGGCGTACAAGGAGTGACTGGAAGTACCGGACCGCAAGGTTATTCGGTTCTAAACGGCACTGTAGACCCAACGTCTCAAGGTATTGATGGCGACTTTTATATCAATACATCTACAAGTAAAATCTTTGGACCAAAGGCAGCAGGAGTATGGCCTGCTGGTGTAAATCTTATTGGACCAACTGGAGCCACTGGCCCAGTCGGTGCAACCGGACCGCAAGGAGTAACTGGAGATGTTGGACCTACTGGTGCTACTGGTCCCGCTGGCGCTACTGGCCCTGCTGGTGCTGTTGGTGCAACTGGAGCGACTGGTCCTACAGGGCCAGCAGGAATTGATGGAGTAACTGGACCTACAGGTCCTACCGGACCTGCTGGAGCAACAGGACCTACCGGTCCTACTGGCCCAGTTGGAGCCACAGGCGCAACTGGTGCAACAGGTGTGACAGGTGCTACTGGACCTGGAGCAGATGCCATTCCGGTATCTATGTTCCTTGGCGGAATGTGAAGTTTAACGACTACTTTCCTAATCCGATAGTAATAAATTTAGATAGAAGAACAGACCGACTAGAACAATTTGATAAGCAGGCAAAGGCTCTTGGTATTAACTATGAGAGACTGCAAGCCATAGAAGCAATAGACGGTAAGTTTGGCTGCAAGTTAAGCCACTTAGCAGCACTATCAAAATATGACTCCGAGGTCATATTTATATTTGAAGATGATGCAGTTTTTGTAGATGATTTTGAGAAGCAATTTGAACAGGCTATGGCTTGGGTTCCTGAAGATTGGCATATGTTGTACTTCGGAGCGCATATGCTTCAGAAGCAACGGGTAAATGACTACTGGTATAGAAGCCTAGAATGTTCTTCAACCCACGCCTATGCGGTCAAGAAGCAGTTTGTCCATAAACTCATCAAGGCGGGTATGAACCCAACTAACCATATAGATGTGGACTATGCCAGCCTACATAAAGACGTAATTGCCTATGTAGCCAGACCTACCCTGATATACCAAGGTCCAGGATATAGCGACTTGCTAGGCTCAGAGGTTGACTATAAAGACTTGTATTTCTGATACGATTGTGGTATGAGATTCCACGTCGTAAGTCTACCACATACCCAAACAACTAAAGATTATGCAAACTGCGCATATACCGAAAAGGTTCGCAGGTTCTGCAATATGATGAAGTCCCTCGGACATACTGTCTATCTATATGCTGGCGAAGAAAATGAAGCCGATGTAGATGAACTGATACCTTGCATCAACGAGACTCAGCGGAGAATCGTTGTAGGTAAGAAGCCATATGTAGAAGCACCATTTGATTACAAACTTCCACATTGGCAAAAGTTCAATGGCAATGCGATAAAGGAAATACGCAAGAGACTTCAGGAACAAGACTTTATCTGCTTGATTGCTGGAGCTACACATAAGCCAATCGCAGATGCGTTTCCTGGATATATGTCTGTTGAGTTCGGTGTTGGATACTCTGGAGTATTTTCACAATACAGAGTGTTCGAGTCTTACGCTTGGATGCACGCAGTCTATGCACAATTCAAGAATGCAGCGACAGTAGATGGTCAGTTCTTTGATGCAGTTATTCCAGGATATTTAGATCCTGATATGTTCCCGTTAGGTAAAGGGGACGGAGATTATTACCTTTACATTGGAAGAATGGTTCCAAGAAAAGGTGTTGAAGTAGCGGCACATATCTGCAAGACGATAGGTGCAAGGCTAATTATGGCAGGACCTGGTGACTACATCCCAACTTATGGTGAGTACATCGGACCTGTTGGACCTGAGAAGCGAGCAGAACTTATGGGTGGCGCTATTGCTACCTTTGTTCCAACGCTTTATATAGAACCATTCGGTAACGTAAATATTGAATCACAGGCTTGTGGAACTCCAGTAATCACAACAGACTGGGGTGCATTTACAGAGACTGTAGTTCAAGGAGTTACTGGCTACAGATGTAGAAGCGTAGAAGAATTTATTCTGGCTTCACAGAATGTAAAGAGTTTAGATAGGGCTGCTATCCGAAAGAGAGCAGTTGAAACTTATGGCGTAGATGTCATAGCAAAACAATATGAATATTACTTCCAGCGCCTGCTGACACTATGGGGCGATGGTTGGTATGAAAAAGGGAAAGCAGCCGAGGCTATTCAAAAGGCTAAGGAGAAAACAACGGAGGGCTAATGCCTACATTCAATGACCTAGTTGATGAGGTCAAGAGCAATCTGCAGGGCTATACCCTGCGTCAAGACCGTATCTCTTATGTAACCAATACAGGTGGTATCACAACTACCTCTAGTGAAATTACTATCGGTTCTGCTGGCAACCTTGCTAAAGGTATCGTTGAGATTGATGACGAACTTATCTGGGTAGATTCCTTTGACAAAGCAACCAATACACTAGAAGTTGCACCAGGATTTGGTAGAGGCTATATGGGAACTACTGCATCTCCTCACGCACAATATGCTCAAGTCACCTTGGCTCCTACATTTCCAAGAGTTACTATCAAGAAGGCTCTGAACGATACTATCCGTTCATTATATCCAAAGTTGTTTGCAGTAAGTTCAACTAGCTTTACTTTCAATGCAGCTCAGGTTACATACCCACTACCTGATGATGCAAGAGAAGTTCTTTATATGTCTTGGCAGACCACAGGTTCTTCTAAAGAATGGTTACCTATTCGTAAGTGGCGCTTTGACCCATTGGCAAATACACCAACATTCAATACTCAAAAGACAATCAATCTGTATGAAAATATTCAACCAGGTAGAACTGTCAAAGTCTGGTACACAATGGTTCCAGATACTATGGATGCTAATACCGATGACTTTGTAGATGTAACTGGTCTACCTGATTCTTGCCAAGATGTGATTGTTTATGGTGCTTGCTACCGCCTGCTTTCATTCTTGGATGCAGGTCGAATCAACCTATCATCTGCAGAAGCAGACCTAAACGATACAAAGATTCCATCTTCTGCTGGTTCTTCTGTAAGCAAATATGTCTTTGCTTTGTTCCAGCAGCGCTTACAAGAGGAAGCTCTCAAGCTAAGCGATCAGTTCCCAATTCGTATCCACCTAACTCGCTAAGGAAAGACAATGAGAAAATACTCCAGCATAAGCGTTGAGACAACGCTTGCATCTAGCATCGGTGCCACTGGTACTACTATGACTGTAGCCACAGGTACAGGCTCTGGCCTTTTAGGTGGAGTTTCCTTGGCAGCAGGCAACGTTGACCAATTCACAGTTGCTATTGATCCAGATACAACCAATGAAGAAATAGTTTTTGTTACTGCTAACTCTGGTGATTCATTCACAATAGTTAGAGGTAGAGCTGGAACCACAGCAATCACTCACGGATCTGGTGCAACAGTAAAGCACGTACTAACAAGTGATGACCTAACTTACTTCAATGCCACATTGCCAGCAACTCTAGTTGCAGCAAAAGGTGATTTGATAGTAGGCAGTTCAGCAAACAATGCAGATAATCTTGCGGTAGGTACGGACGGATATGTCCTTACCGCCGACTCGTCCGAGACTCTAGGAGTCAAATGGGCGGCAAGCAGTGGAGGTTCGACAACTAGCCTCTCTGACACATTTATGCTTATGGGCGCGTAAAGGAGAAATAATGCCAACAGCATACAAAGTACTCGGACAATCAGCACCGAGCGCAACCACAGCCACAACGCTCTATACCGTCCCAGCCGCCACAAGCGCTGTGGTATCGAGTATCGTAATTGCTAACCGTGATACAGCAGCAGCAACGTTTCGTATTTCGATCCGTCCAGCTGGTGCAGCACAAGCAAACCAGCACTACATTGCATATGACGTAACCGTCGGAGCATCTGACTCAACAGTTCTAACTCTTGGTCTAACACTTGCTACAACTGACGTAATTACTGTCTACGCATCAACAGCAAACCTTTCCTTCAGCGCATACGGAAGCGAGATTTCCTAAGAAATGATTACCCGCCTAAAGTTATCTACGATAGAGCAAGGCCTGCCTAAGTATCGTTCGATGCTGGCGGGTAATCCTGCTTATGTTCCACCAGCATTTGAGTCTATTGCTACAGTAACCGGTAATGGTTCTGCCACAACATTGACATTTTCTTCTATTCCAGGAACTTATCAGCATTTACAAATAAGAGGAATTGTCAAAAGAACTGGAACCTCTACAACAACTGCAAACTTTGATATGCAATTCAATTCTGATACTGCAACAAATTATCAAAATCACTATCTTCAAGGAGATGGGGCTGCAGTTAGTGCAGGTGCTGGCGCTAATCAAAATCAATGTAACATATATTCTACAATTGTAGGTAGCGGAACCGGAATGACTAATATACTTGGGGTTCTTATTATTGACATTTTAGATTACGCTTCTACATCAAAATATAAGACTGTAAGAACTTTATCTGGTGCAGACCTAAATACAACCAATGGAACACTTACGTTTAGTAGTTCTGCTTGGCGTTCAACTTCTGCACTAACTTCAATAACCTTTACTGCTCCGAGTGCATTTACAACTTCTTCTACTATTGCCCTATATGGCATAAAGGGGGCATAATGCCAGCAACATATGAACCAATTGCTACGACTACTTTGAGTAGTGCAACAAACAGTGTAACATTTTCAAGCGTACCTTCTACTTATACAGATTTAGTTTTGACAGTAAATGGCGGTACTTCAGTAGATGCGTATTTCTATTTACGTCTAGGCACTGGTGGAAGTACAGATACAGGAAACAACTATTCAACTACCTATCTATCAGGCTCAGGTTCAGTTACATTTTCAGGGCGTGCTTTGAATACCAATGCAATAGGTATTGCTTATGATTATGGTTTACCAACAAATACTTTCAATTTCAATTCAGTAATTCACATTATGAATTATACAAATACAACAACAAATAAAACGGTCATAGCAAGAGCCGGCAACGCTGCAAATGGAACTTCTACATCAGTAGGTTTATGGAGAAATACAGGAGCAATAAATACTGTAAATGTATGGCCATCTGGCGGTAACTTCAATTCAGGTTCAACCTTCACCCTGTATGGTATAAAGGCGGCATAATGGCAAATACATATATCGCAATAGCCACCACTACCGTAGGGTCTGGTGGAATTACAACTATAGAATTTGCATCTATACCACAGACATATACAGACTTGGTATTGAAAGTATCAGCCAGAATGAATAGAGCAGTAGACAGACAAAGCCTGAATGTATGGTTCAATAGTTCTACAGGTTCTTGGTCTGGTAGACGTCTTGCAGGATATGACTCAGGTTCAACACTTAGCGATACCTCTTCAACTACCTATTATCAAATACCTCAAGGTGTTGGCACTACAGCCACAGCATCAACTTTTAGCAACTCTGAGTATTACATACCAAACTATACCTCTTCTAACAATAAGTCTATATCTTCAGACAGCGTTACTGAGAACAACTCTACAACATCTTGGATAGTAGATTTAGGCGCTGGTCTTTGGTCTAATACTGCAGCCATTACAAATATAAAAATTGACGGAAATGGATGGGATTTCCTTCAATACTCAACCGCAACGCTTTACGGAATCAAGTCAAGTTGATTTGATATACTAATTTTATGCCTTATAGTAAAGATTATAATTGCACTGTAGATAACTGTGAACGTAAACGTAGAACTAAATTATACTGCCCAACCCATAATGCTAGATTCAGAAAATATGGAAACCCTCTAGGCAAGGCTGAAAAAAAGAACAGAACTTGTGAAGTAGAGCAGTGTCATAAAAAGCACATAGCCAAGGGTATGTGCAGTATGCACTACCGTAGATTCTTTTTATATGGTGATGTTAGCGCTAAGCCTGGAAGGGCTAGGACTTCTAAACTAGAAGTATCTGTTGGTGGGTATACAAAGATTTACGAACCAGAACATCCCAATGCAAATGGCGATGGTTATGTTTTGGAACATCGTAAAGTTATGTCGGAAATAATCAATAGGCCATTGCTTGATAGCGAACAGGTTCACCATAAGAATGGCGATAGACAGGATAATAGGCCTGAAAATCTTGAACTGTGGAGTAAGTCTCAACCTGCAGGACAGCGAGTTGAAGATAAGATTCAGTACGCTGTAGAGATATTAGAAACCTATGCCCCTCAATTACTAAGGAGAAACAATGCCAACCAAAATCGTAGTTGACTGCTCAACTGGTGAGTCTACAGAAATAGAACTGACCGCAGAAGAAGTCGCAGAACTAGAAGCAAGAGCAGCACAGGCTGAGGCCGAACGAGTCGCTGCTGAGGCTGAGGCTGCTACCAAGGCTGCTGCTAAAGCAGATTTACTAGCCAAGCTCGGCATTACAGAAGACGAAGCAAAACTACTTCTTTCCTAGAAAAAGGATCATCAAGTGGCAATAAGCAGAATAAAAAACTCTGGTATCAAGACTGGACCGTTGAAGTATGACAACGCCCTTGCTGGCTATCCACCAGTTATGGCTGCACCTACGGCCACTGCTGGATTATCTTCAGCATCTGTAGCATTTACCGCTATTGATAGTGCTACTTCATATACAGTAATATCTAGTCCAGGTTCAGTAACGGCAACTGGTACATCAAGTCCGATAAATGTTACAGGACTTACTGGTGGTACCTCTTATACTTTTCAGATAAGAGCAACTAATTCAGTTGGAACTGGAGCATATTCTGCTGCTTCAAATAGCGTTACACCAACATCTGAATACACTCTTGCTGCAACATTCAATGCTGGTGGAAACTGGACAGTTCCTAATGGAGTCAGTTATATCGCTGTATATGTGCTTGGTTCTGGCGGCGGTGGTGGGTATGCCAGACGAGCTGACCCTTGGTCTACAACTGGTAATGGTATGGGTGGAGGTGGAGGTGGAGGCGGAAGCGCTATTGCATTCCAAGAATACGCAGTTACTCCAGGAACCTCTTACAGTATAAATATTGGTAGCGGTGGTAATGGTGGAAACTATCAGAACTTTACTAATGGTAATGCTGGTGGAGTTACAGAGTTTGGAAACCTAGTATCTGTAGGTGGCGGTAATGGTGCAACTACGGCAAATACAAATAACGATGTTACCTCTACTGGAGGATTTGCTGGAAATAGAAATAATAACGTTGCTGGCGCAACCTCTATTGCCGGTGCAACCGGAGGAAATAGCGGAACCGGTAGAACCACTAATAATGGTGGAACAAACGGTGGAGCAGGTGGCGCATCTAATGGTATTACTTTGAACTACGCTGGATTAGGTACTGTAAACTTTGGTGGTGGCGGCGGTGGCGGCGGTGGTGGTGGTATGTCTGTATATAACACTGGCGCTTCTCCGACAAATGGAAACAATGGCGGTGCTGGTGGTAACGCATTTGGCGCTACTGCGCCAAATGGTGGTTCTGGAAATAGATCAGCTAGAACTGTAACAAACGGAAGCGACGGAACTAACGCTTCTACTCCTGGCGGTGGTGGTTCTGGTGCTTCAAGCGGTGGTGCTTGGGCAAACACAATCAATACAGGTGGAGCAGCTAATACTACCAGCATTGGCGGAGCAGGCGGAGCAGGAAGGGTGATTATATACACACGATGAGTACTCATATAGAAAACCATCCACACGCCTTTATTGACAGCGAAGGCGTAATAAAACAAGTGTTGTTATTTTATCAGCACGATGTTGAATTTTTAGAACAGACAAAAGAAAGATTTGGATGCTCACAATATGTATCTTTATGTGAGGTTTCAGGTGAGGCTTGCATAAATGGTCTATTTATAGACGGCACCTTTATACATCCACAACCATTTCCATCTTGGACCTTAGATAGGGAAAATAAAAAATGGGTTCCTCCTGTACCTAAACCTGAAGGTGAGGCTGTATGGGATGAACAGTCTTTGAATTGGATAAGTTATAGTATAGCCACCGAATAGGAGGGCTATATGCCAAATATAACATTCACCAATACTTTAGGTGCTGCGGATATATACGAACCTAAACCCGCTAGTTCTTTTGTACCAGACTGGTATAAAGATATGTCTTCATATATCAATGGGGAAAAAGAACCCAAAGGTGATGGAACAACATCAGCAACAATCAAAAGGTGTATGCCGGTATTTGATTCAATAGTTGGTGGTTATATTATTCCTACCCCTGTTGATATTTGGATATCTCAAAGAGATGGTCAGCCGTATTATGAGTGGCCATCTTTTGGTCCTATACAGTTTCATCCTATTGAACAGGCACCTAATCACCCAAATAGGGGAGGGCATAATACTTCTTATCCTAAATGGATAAACCCTTGGGCTATAAAAACTGAACCAGGGTATTCGGTTCTATTTGTTCAACCGTTTCATAGAGAATCAGTATTTACCATACTTCCTGGGGTAGTTGATACAGATAAGTACGATGCTCCAGTAAATTTTCCATTTGTTCTAAACGACATAAATTATAAAGGAATTATCCCAGCAGGAACTCCGATGGCTCAGGTCATTCCATTCAAGAGAGAATCTTGGAAGATGCAAATGGGTGACTCTAATGTTTTTGATGAACAGAATAAAACAACTATAAAACTAAGAACTAAGTTCTTTGATTCGTATAAAACATTATTTAGGCAGACCAAAGAATATAAGTAAGGAGAATAAATGGCACCATATGGTGACGATATTACGGAAGCAATCCCGTATACACTTTCCAACCCAGCAGGTGCTATCAACTACTCAGCTACCGGTGTAGCTTATGACATTGCTGTTGCTGGTCTGCCTTTCTTCGTTCAGGCTTCTGACGATACTCCTTATCGTCGTGTCACAGCTCAATACCGTAAGCAACAATACGATCAGACCAGAGAAGCTGGCGAGCAATCCCTTACTGGCTGGTGGTTTAGAAGCCAGTCATCATTCCACCTAGGTCAAGGCATCAAATACTTTGAGCCTGCTCAGGATGAAGGACTTCGTTTCCAGTACACAGAATCAAAGGGTGTCAATGTTTGGGATAAAGGTCAAGTAACTCTAATCAATGATGTTGATGAGGTTCATACAACTACTGGCGTACTAAAGTCTAACGGTAGACCTAACCAACATATGCGCTCTATCCAATGGACTCAGAGCGGTAACACCTATGAAGGTGTATTACTTCACGACGAGTATGACATTGACAAGATTTTCCCTACAATCACAGCAACTATTACTAACAAGGCTCTGACTTCTAACGTAGCCACATTGACTGCTGCTAACCACGGCTTTGCCGTAGGGTTTGAAGTAACAGTAACCGGCGTAGATGCTACTTTCAATGGTACCTATACCATCACAGCAGTAACTACAAACACATTCTCATATGCTAAGACTGCAACTAACGTTACATCTACTGCTGCTACAGGTACAGCAACATCTGAGGTAGAACACTTCGTAGACTATATTTCAGGAACTGACTATCCAGTTTATGCAATGACTGATGATGGAGTCTATTGCTACTGGATTACCAAGATTGTAGATGCTGGCGTAGATAAGACTGCTATGTATAAGCGCCCATTAGATTCATCTGCGAGTGCTACCCAGATGTGGAAAACATCATCCGTTGTAGTAACTGACGCGGCTATGGAATTTACTAAAGAACGTATTGTTACCTGTATAAACAATGGCGTATATGAAATTTCAACTACCGCATCTGCTTTGCCTACTGCTGTCTATACCCACCCAGTAAATGACTTCAACTACACCAGCATCACATCAAGCGGTGCTGCTATTTACTGCGCTGGCTTCTCAGGGTCACAATCCAATATCCAGAAGTTTACGCTTTCCTCAACAGGAACTATGCCTACCTTGACCAGTGCTATTACTGCTGCTGAAATGCCAAGTGGTGAACTTATCTACAAAGTTTATTACTACCTTGGCTATATGGCTATCGGTACTACTAAAGGTGTACGTATCGCTGCAGTATCTGATGATGGTTCACTTGCTTATGGGCCTTTGGTTTTTGAATCAGAGCAACCAGTCTATGACTTTGCTGCTAGAGATTCATTTCTCTGGTGTGCTACAAATGTTGATGGCGCTCCAGGAACTACCAGAATAAACCTTGGTGCAAGTCTTGGAACACTACTGTTTCCATATGCTTGGGATACTTACTTCTATCCATTAGATTCTACTCAGCGAGTAACTGGTCATAGAACTACAGCTTGTGCCTTTATCAATGGAACTGACCGCCTAGCATTCTGTACGAATAAAGTCGGTGCAACTAACGGTAAAGTTTATATTGAGACTGCAACTGGTGGCAGACTTGTCTGGCAAGGCTACCTACAGACTGGCTTTATCCGTTACAACACACTAGAACTAAAGCGATTCAAGTTTATACTTCCACAGTTTGATACTGAGAATGGCTCACTTGAAGTAAGGTCCATTGACCAAGAATACAACGAGTATGGTCTTGGACTATTCTCACAAGGAGATACTGTAGGTGAGATTGGTACTGCATATCCAGCAACACCACAGCAGTATCTAGGATTCAAGTTCATTATCAATGCAGGAGATGACGATACTAAGTCACCAGTCTTTACTGGTTATCAGACCAAGGCGCTACCTGCTGTTCCTCGTCAACGCTTGATTCAATATCCAGTAATGTGCTTTGACCACGAGGCAGATAAGTTTGGAGTTCAGGCAGGCTATGAAGGGTCTGCTTGGCAAAGATTGCAACAGTTAGAAACCGTTGAGAACAATGGAGATACTGTAAGAATTGAAGACTATAGAACAGGTGAGTCATACGTTGGACTCATCGAAGAACTAGATTTCATCAACCGGACACCGCAAGATAAAAGGTTTACCGGCTTTGGTGGAGTATTACTAATAACCATTAGATCCGTATAAGGAGCCAGAGATGACCCCTGCTGACTGGGCTGGAATAGCCGTCGCCGTAACAACTATCGTCGCTGCATTTGCAGCATCAGTAAGATGGCTAGTAAAACATTATCTATATGAACTAAGACCCAATGGTGGTGGTAGTCTAAAGGATAAGGTTGACAGACTAGAGTTGAAGGTTGAGATGCTATCAGACCTAATCAAGCAGGTGCTATCCAAGTGACTCATTGCATCCACGTTTATCAGAACGTTGGAGCAGAGGTATGTCCTCATTGTGGGAGAGATACCCACGAAGCAGACTTTCAAACTACTGCAGAGATAATCAGAAATCACTACAAGAATGGGGACGACTTGCCTTATGTGTGTGGAGAATGTAACGGAACAATCAGAATATGGTGGTCAATATGAAGAAGGTAGTAAAAGTAGCAAGTCCTGCTGCAATCGCAGTGTTGCGACAGGCAACTGCCATTGCTCCGAAGCGTATGAAGGCGAGCGATGGACTGCTTCCTTCTGCTGCGCACCTAAAGCAATCACCGAACTCGGACCACAACACGGGTCTTGCTGCTGATTTGACTCACGATCCTCACCACGGTATTGACTGCGGTGATATCTATGAGAAGTTGAAAGACGATAAGCGAGTAAGCTATCTGATATTCAGCGGAAGAATCTGGTCAAGAGAAAAGGGTGACCGCGCTTATACTGGTTCTAATAAACATATGAAACACCTACATATTTCAATCAAGGAACAATACGCTAAGGATACAAGTCCTTGGTTCCCTTGGTTGGGAGAGCCTAAGACGGTAAGTAAAGTAAAGGCTCGCCTTCGTAAGAAGGCAAAGAAGAAACAAACACCAAGTCCTAAAGGAGACTAAGTGGACAAGCTAATCAAGAAACTAAAGAGCAAAGAGTTCAAGGCTGCATTCAAGTCTTACCTCAGAGCTGTACTTGCATCTGCCGTGACAATGGGTATCGCATTGATTACCGATATGGCACCAGAGTATGCAATCCTAATCGGTGGTATTACTGCACCGCTTGTAAAGTGGGCAGACAGGACCGAAAAAGAGTTCGGTCTAAAGTAGTTAGATAGAGCGCAGCGAGGCAAAAGGCCCGTCCCGAAAGGGGCGGGCTTATTTTTTTATGTCCGAAAGGTCTCGCATATGGGTAGTAGGTACCTGATGGTTATGAACTTCTTTACCTTGAGGACCCATCCAGACAGGCTCAAATTGTTTGACATCATCAATGGTATTCCAACCATAGATAAGTACCTCAGAAGGCTCCAGAGGGTCAACAGAAGCCCATAGAATGGCATCTGCTTTGGCTTCTAGTCTTGGCAATTGAGCGCTTGATACAGCTCTACCCCAGACCTGCCAGTAGTTTGTGTTCCAAGTCTTGATATCCCAACGGGTACTACCTGCTGTAATGTCACAAAGATTATCTTCTTCAGCATTTAGGTAATGACCTTCACATTGAATGTTCAGTTGTTGAAAATATTTATGAGCGCCTATCTCACCGTATCTGCCGATCAAATGAGATGACTTTAGATTGCGATAAAAGCCTTGAGTATTTTTATATCTTTGATGAGTCTTCTGTGCTAATTCTTCTGCTAGTAATCTATCTGTTTCCGTCAGAGGTATCTTCATTGTTCTGGGTTATCCACCGGACAAGGAGCCTTGATTAGATTTCCACAGCTTGCACACTCAGCATCCAAACCCCACCAAGATATATCATAATCCTCAAATTGTACATAACAGACAAAGACAGTTGAACCACAGACACACTGATGGATTGGTCCTAATGAACGTAGGTCGCTGGCTTTGATTGATACCCTATTCTTTCGCAGGGTTGGTAGACGGAACCGCATTGTCCTGGACGGCTCCCTCCTGTGGTCGGTCGCCTCGGCGCTTTCAGCGCCGCCACCGTTTTTGTAATTCGCTAACGCTCATATTGTAGAAACTGATGGGTGTGTCGCCGATGCGACACGCCGTAGGTAGTATAAAATTTTCTGACTATGACAACACTGATTGGTTTACAACTAGAGGACCGCTGTATCTTAGCAGCGGATAGTCAGGTTACCGAAGATAACTTACGAACAATCAGCTTGACTGTTCCGAAGATAGTTTCCGTTGGTAAGTACTTGCTGGGTATTGTTGGAGATTCTAGACCTGGTGACATCCTTGCATATAACTGGACTCCGCCGTTATACAAGGGAACTGATCCTGTCAAGTGGATGGGTAAGAAAGTCTTGCCGTCCATACTCACGGCGTTCAAAGAAAATGGATATGATCCTTATGAAGCGACAAAAGAAAAAGACGCAGGGTTCGACTACCTTGTTGCGTTTAGTGGCAACCTATTCCATATTGCAATCGACTTATCTTTCATCCAAAACAAATCTGGTATCTACGGTCTTGGCTCTGGTGGGCAGTTTGCTCTTGGTTACCTTACTGGTCTCAACATTTCTAGCCTACATCTAAAGCCAGAGCAACACGCCCGCAAAGCTATAAAGATTGCGTCGGTGCTTGACGTCAATACTCATCCGCCAATACAGTTGGTTACACAAGAGAGAGAGTATGAATGAGAAAAGATTTGAAACGCTGGTCAGTAAGCGTTCACCGTAGTTATACCTATAACTGGAATATTGGAATTGATTACTATGAAGAATATGCCTATACACCTAATGAAATAATTGCTAGGATTTGTCAGATAGGTTTGCTATTCTTTCGTATTACTATTACAAGATGGGAAACAGGAGAGGTATTTCCAGGCGTATGACGGACATAAAAGATTTACTTGTGAAGGCTCTTCATAACAGAGAGAACAGCCGTCCAAGATCTACACAGGTACAGATAGGGCCATCAGAATTGGGTGGATGCCGACGTAAAGTTTGGTATCGACTCAACGGTCAGCCCGAGACGAACGACGCAGAACTAAAGCTCGCTGCCATTATGGGAACGGCTATACATTCTGCCATCGAGTCGGCTTTCGCTGATGACAAAACAATAATGCTTGAGACCACTGTTGAATACAATGGTATGAAGGCACACGTTGATGCTTACCTGCCGGACACGGGTGATGTCATTGACTGGAAGACAGTAAAGGCCAAGAACCTAAGCTACTTCCCAAGCCAGCAACAACGCTGGCAGGTACAAACTTATGGCTACCTTATTGAAAAGTCTGGGGTGGGGAAGCCCAAGAACGTTCATCTGGTAGCCATACCAAGAGATGGTGATGAGCGAGAGATCAAGGTCCACTCAGAACCATACGATGAATCTATTGCGCTTGAAGCGCTCAACTGGTTGGAAGCAATCAAGGCTAGTACTGATGCTCCTGCACCAGAAAGAGATGAAAATTACTGTAAGTTCTATTGCAAATTCTATGACGCATCTGGTGAGATGGGATGCGTTGGTATAAAAAAAGAACGTACAAAAACTGAATTACCTATTATTGATAATCCAGATGCAGATAAAACTGCAATGGAATATCTACAGCTCGACAGCCAGATAAAGGAATTGACCGAACGAAAGGAGTCCTTGAAAGAGGGTCTCTCTGGATTACTCGGCGTTACTGTATCTGGCTTCGAGATAAAATGGACACCGATCCAAAGCAATACAGTTGATAAAGAAGCGGTGGAGAAAGCACTAGGCTTCGTGCCAACTAAGCAAGGAAAAGAAAGCGCAAGGCTTTCGATTAGACATAATGGAGGAAACAACTAATGGCTGCACCAGAATCAACAAAGTTCCAAGTGAACTTCAAGTCACCAGATGGAACACTTATCAATCTTTATGCTAGCAACAAGGAGGAACTAGAGTCGCTGCTAACAGCAGCGCAAGACTTTTCAGCCCTCATTGGAAGCGTTAGCCAATCTTTCGGAGGCGCTAATGTTGCTGCGCCCGTACGAAGTGCTGGAGTTCCGCAACAAGCGCCAGCAGTAGGTGGCGGTAATACTTGCAAGCACGGAGCTATGGCATACAAGGAAGGCGTAAGCGCTAAGGGTCCTTGGAAAGGATATATGTGCGCTGCACCTAAGGGTGCAACGGACAAGTGCCCAACTATCTGGGTCCGATGAAGCGATGCGTGAGCCACGTCAATACGAGGCTCCGCTATGTGCAGAAGTTGACGGAGACATCTGGTTCCCTGAACAGGGTTCAGACCATCGAGTTATCGGTGTCGCAAAGAGTATCTGTAGAGGATGTTCCCATCAATTTGAATGCGCTGAATGGGGTATACATAGAGAACGATTTGGAATCTGGGGCGGACTTACTGCATCAGATAGAGAGATTGTTCGTCGCAAACGCAAAATAAGATTACCTAGGGAGAAGCGAGAGGAAAGTGCTTAGACTTGATAGAGCTTGGCGCAACTCTCACAGTAACGCTGAACCTTTACCTGAGGTCTGGAAAGATCTAAAGAGTAAAGACATAACTTTCCGGCGCGGTCAAGTGTGTATGGTTGCCGCTGCACCTAACGTCGGAAAGTCTATGTTTGCTTTGGTCTATGCAATCAAGGCGCAGGTTCCAACGTTGTTCTTCTCTGCTGATACTGATACTGCAACAGTAATGATTAGAGCAGCATCACATATCTCAGGTCATTCACAGGTAACTGTTGAGAATAACATCAGGAATAATCCTGCTTATTACACGGACCATCTAGAAAAGATGGGCCACATACAGTGGGTCTTTGATTCCAGTCCATCACTTGATGACATAGAACACGAAGTCAAAGCGTATGTAGAACTCTTTGGCGTAGCTCCAAGACTAATAGTGATAGATAACTTGATGAATGTTCTTGCTGAAACTGATAATGAATGGGCAGGACTTAGAGCGATAATGGCGGAACTACACGATATGGCTAGGAAAACCGATGCTTGTGTAATGGTTCTTCATCACGTATCAGAACAAAGTGAATATGGAAATACCTTTGAACCTCCAGCACGACGTGCTATTCAAGGAAAGGTAAGCCAGTTACCAGCTTTGATACTAACTCTAGGTTATGATCCGTACTCACATACTCTAAGAGTTGCAGCAGTAAAGAACAGATTCGGAAGGCATACTGCAGACGGAAAGGATTACATAGGTTTGTTTACAAACTATTCGGCTTGTCAGATAGCAGACTCTGATGCTTATGGTCGTATGGTATTGAACTCTAATCCTAGGAATATATGAGCAGTTACAATAAACAAAAGGGAACTAAGTTCGAGACTGATGTAATGAAATACATCCGCTCACTTGGTCACTTTGCTGAGCGTTTGGCTAAGGCTGGGGCTAATGACGAAGGAGATGTCGTCACCATAATCGCAGGTCAGACCTATATTTTGGAATGTAAAAACCAGAAGGCAATGAATCTTCCACAGTTCTGGGCGGAAGCTCAGACTGAGGCAGCCAACTATGCAAAGGCTAGAGGACTCTCCGTCAACCCTCCGGCCTTTGTCATAGTCAAGAGAAGGAAAGCAAGCATCGAAGATGCTTGGGTAATACAGAATCTAAAGGAGTGGCTAGATGCCGATACCACAGGGAGAAATAACGACAACGGAAATCTGGAATCAACCAGCGGAAGCACCGCTACCAGAAGACCCAAGCGAAGTGGAACAACAAGAAGAAGTAAGAGAAGAAGAAAATGATTTGCAATGAGTGTCAAATTGCCGGTGATTTCAACATCAATGGTAAGTATGCACTAGCAGAAAACTTTCATAAAAATTGTAAAGGAGACTGTGCTTGTCAACACAAGACTGGTCCAGGGTGGTTCGTAGGTCGAGGCGCAAAGGTGCCTCTGATGCAACGACAATCCCCATAGATCTAATCGTCAATCACTATGCTGGTGAAGTCAAGTATGGTGCGAACTTATCAGTTCGTTGCTGTATGCACGATGACTCTAGACGTAGTGCGGTGATAGATACCTATAAGAATTTATATTACTGTCACACCTGTGGGAAAGGTGGGTCAGCAGTGGATGTAGTAATGGCGAATGAGGAGATGAATTTCAAAGATGCTTTCAACTATGCAGTCGAAATCGCTCAGCGAGGCGGCGGAACATTACAGTCAAAACATAAACGTCGAGGCTCTGGCGTATCTAGAAGGACGTGGAATATCTGAAGAGGTTGCTGCTAAGTATAGGCTTGGCACAATTACTGACCCAATAGAAGGTCATCAGATGTATGAAGGTTGGATATCTATTCCATACTTCACAGCTTTAGATATCTGTGTTGGCTTCAAGTTCAGAAGACTCGATGATCTGAAACCAAAGTATGGCGCACCAATAGGACAGAAGAGTCATCTATATAATGTGCCTGCAGTTATGGAAGATTCAAATAGAATCGTTATCTGTGAAGGAGAGTTCGACACTATCATTATGAATGAGGTAGGAGTTCCTGCTGTTGGAGTTCCAGGTGTAGCAGCTTGGAAAGCCTTCTATCCAAAGTTATTTAGTGGCTTTGATACTATCTACATCATTGGTGATAACGATACAAGAGAAGATAAAGACACAAATCCAGGACAAGAGTTCTCACGGCGTGTCGCAAGTGAGGTTCTAAACGGACAAATAGTACAATTACCACCAGGTATGGACATCACAGACTTCTACCTGGCAGAGGGAAGAGAAGCATTAGCCAACCTAGTAGGGGGAGTATAGTGAGTGAGCAAGAGAAAAGAACTACAAGAGGTAGCGGAATTATTGACGGATATGGGGATGATAGTAGTCTCGATAGATTACAAGAGTGGGACGCTGACCTGCAAACCAATGCCCATAAAAAAGTAAATGAGAAATTTGTAGATGATATGTGGCGAGTCTTTGATACGGCTGGCACATTACTTCTTCGTAAGCATAGTGACTATGGCCCACTAAATGTAGCTCGCTCTCCTGGTGGTCCTCTCAATGGACTTCGAGTCCGTATGTGGGACAAGGTAGCAAGAATAAATAACCTACTTGATAGTGGTGTCAAGCCTTCTAATGAATCGCTAAGAGATTCCTTTGTTGATCTGTTGAACTACAGTGCCATAGCAATTATGGTATTGGATAAGAACTGGCCTGAACTACCCAATGACTAATATAGAACATCCCCATCAAGAGGAGAGCTGTGAGATTTGTTCTCTAATTTCTCTAATTGATAATGTTATTAGACCAGTTATTGAATTCGAGACTAGAAAAAAGATAGCCAAAGAGATTGAGTCTAAATATATTATGACCTCTTTCAATTCCTATGAAGAAGGTTATGATGATGGATTGAAGCGGGCTGTCGAGGTTATTAGAGGAAGCAATGACTGAAAAGTATTCTTGGTATAAGGCAGCACTACGCCGTAAGAAAATAGCAGAAGAGAAAAGACTAAAGGCTGACCGATACGTAGAAGAGATGAATAAGAGAGCCAATGAACCAACTACATCCAAGTCTAGCTGACATAGTTCCTAGCGTAGCGTCGGTAGTTTATCGTCGCTATCGTGGCTATGTTGAGCGCGAGGATCTAATACAAGAGTGTTATCTCTGGGCTACTTCTAGAAACGATAGCCTTGAAGAGCAATTGAATGAAGAGAATCCCCTCCGTAAGGTAGCCAATGAGAAGCGTATAGCTTGGCAGATGAAGCGTCACGCTGAACGATATGCTCGCAAGGAGAAGGCTAATAAGTCTGGCTACAAGATAGCTGATGAAGCCTTCTATGACACCGCTACTCTGGCACAACTTCTACCCTTTGTCATCAAGTCTATTGTTTTAGATACTGCTCTTGAACAGAGTCAAGTAATGATAAACGATGGCCAACCACGCAAGCAGTCTGCTCCTGCTGAAGGTGGCAACCTATTGGCTAGCCTTGTTGATATAAAGAAAGCCTTTGTTAGATTACCTGAAGAAGATAAACAGATTCTTATTCTCCGCTACTATGACAATGTGACTCTCCAGAATATAGCTGAGTATTTAGAGTGTGCAGTATCTACTGCTGATAGAAGAGTAAATAATTCTCTGCGCAAACTACAGAATAATCTTGGTGGAGAAAGTCCTTACCAATGACAACAGGATTTACTACAGGTATGCGTAGTTCTCTTGATGATACTTGGACTACGCCTAAACAATTCTTCAACGAGCTAAGTAAAGAGTTCAACTTTACTTTAGATGCTGCGGCTCTTCAGTCATCTACTCTAGTTCCTGATAACTGGTATGGTCCTGATCATCCAGACATAAACCGAAGAGATGCTTTCAAATGCCTCTGGACTGCCGACGCTAGAGGTGGTCAGATATGGTTGAACCCACCTTATGGAAGAATAATAGGTGAATGGGTTGCTAAAGCAAACAGAGAAGCAGCAATAGGTTCAACAGTTGTTTGCCTAGTTCCAGCAAGAACTGATACTAATTGGTGGCATAACTACTGTATCCAACACGAGGTTAGGTTTATCAAAGGTCGTCTAAAGTTTGGCAATGGAAATAAACCAGCACCATTTCCATCAGCTCTGGTGATTATCAAATGACATACGATTACATCTGTCCTTCCTGCTCAACGACCTCCTCGGTTGAGCGTTCTATATACGCTGAGGCAAGCAACCCTTCCTGCTTGGACTGTGGCGTAGTTATGAATAGGGTCTGGTCCTCGCCCCCTCTCTCATTCAGAGGGCCAGGCTTCTATTCGAGTGACAAATAAAAAACCCCGCAGGAATTCTACGGGGTTTTATTGCTAGTCGAAAAGGTAAATAAACTCCTAGCAATTCTCCAATCTTTGTTGAGCAATCTTAGCATATTCTGGATTCAGCTCAATGCCTACCCAGTTTCTATTATTTCTTTTAGCTACAACTCCAACAGTTCCAGAACCAAAGAACGGATCTAAAACAGTTCCTCCCTCTGGACAGCCGGCTAGTATGCAAGGTTCAACTAATCTCTCAGGCATTACAGCAAAGTGTGCGCCCTTGAAAGATGCGGTAGGTATAAACCAGACATCTCTTTTATTTCTACCACTTGGATTCACAAATCTTTTACCCATTTCTTCAACATCTATTCCATTAGCTCCGACCTTTGCGCTTGGTCTATTGCTTTTCCACCCAGACTTGGCTCTCTTTAGAGAGACTTCTGATACTGGTTCTTTGATAGCCTCGTTATTGTAGTAATACTTGGGTGATTTAGTCATAAGGAATAGATACTCGTGACTCTTAGTGCATCTATCTCTTACTGATTCAGGCATAACATTAGGCTTAGCCCAGATGATATCTTGCCTTAGATACCAACCATCATCAGATAAAGCAAAGGCTAATCGCCACGGGATACCGACTAGTTCCTTCTCTTTCACATCTGCCTTGAAAGATGATCGGTCTAGGTGATTCTCAGGAGCTGACTGTTTGTCAGAGTTGAACTTCTTTCCAAAGTATCTTTCATTCAGCCCTGCCTTAGCCTGACCTTTTCCGGCAGGTTTGTAGCTATCACCTATGTTTAGCCAGAGAGTTCCGTCATCTGATAAGACTCTTCGCGCTTCACGAAAGACTTCAACCATATTGGAAACATATTCGTTAGGTGTTTTCTCTAAGCCTAACTGTCCCTCGTTTCCATAGTCTCGCAGTCCCCAGTATGGGGGACTGGTCACTATACAATTTACACTTCCGTCGGGTAATTCTTTGAGCTTATCTTTGACATCACCTATCAGTAGCACTCTTCCTCCTTAGTAGTATCCGTGCTTCTTGTGAAAGCTCCACGCTCTACAAGGAGATTCATAACGCTTAGAAATGTACCTAAGACCTCTAAGTATCTGTACTCTAGGTCGTCTGTCTTTCTCTCCAAGTCGTTGAGCAATCCCGAAAGCTGAGCTACCTTGTTGGTTGGTTGCGAGGTGATCAAACCTGCTCTCTTTGGTCCATAAGGACTTGAGGCATCGCCACTCTCTTCCACTCCACCCCCACCCTGAATGAGCGTAAAGTTTCGCAATCCTTTTGTTCTCATTTTTTTCTTCCCAAGTAGCGTGCCTTGATTTTATTACGAGATCTCTTGGGAGATCTAGGATTCCTGTTGGGTGAGGCTTTATCCAGACGAGTGTTAGTGCGCCCAGTAATATCAAGCCAAACTTTGCCCTCAGCTTCATCTCTTGCCCTCTCTTCCTCAAAGAGTTCCTTGTATTGGTCGGGGTATAAGTTAGCTAGCCTTCGCAAAGCTCGGTCTCTTACCCTTCTATAGTTGCGCTGTCTTACTGCCTGTCTAGTAGCACCCTCGATCCGCTTCTCAATGTCTATCATTTATATAATCCTCCAGAACCAGCAGTCCATAAGCTACCAAGCATACCGCTATCACCCCAATAAATAACATCTTAGTCCCTATCCCTTTCATCTAGAATTGCCGCGTGAATCAGGTTCGTGACCTCTATCTTGTCGGTTATCAGGGTCGGCTCTTCGGGGTCTTCCTCATTCCATACCGATACAAAGAGGCGGTAATCAAGTCCTCTCCTGAGCCACTCTACTGCTGATAGGGCGGAAGCCCCACCCCATACTGCGTCTTTGCCGTCTGCCTCTGTCACCTCATAGAAATTGGTTGGCTTCATACTGTCACTCCTTCTTCTGCGCCTGCCCATACTGCCTCATAACTAACTTTATGAGCAGAGCTATTATCTAGCTCCGCCACAATAGCCTTTGCTTCCTCTATTGAGTTAGCCTTTATGTAATAACTTTCCACCTTGTCTATCTGATACTCACGCATTTACTTCTCCCTCCTCAGCTTCCTCTACTGGTATGAAAGTTCCACCTAGCGCAGTTCTGACATACATCAGGTTGCGCTTGACCTTCGTTCTCTTTCCTAGTTGTGTAGCCCCCACGATCAGAGCTATCTGTTCTTCTGTTGTTAGTTGCTTAGACATTGACTACCTCCTTCACATCTATCACCTGATAATTCTCGTCTATTATCAAAGTGTCACCCCAAAGCCACTCGTTAGGGTTAGTTTCACTCTCTATCTCTAACGTTATTTGATACTTATTCATAGGTCTTTCCCTTCTCTCTCTTCTATCTCTCTTATTAGGTCATCTATTTCAGGCGCATAAGGTCTAGCCTCTGCCTTGCTGTCATCATCGCATACCTCGCCGTGCTTCACCATTAGTTCTCCGTAATGGTCACCGCATACTCCACACTTAGACATTGATCGTCTCTCCCTGCTCTAGCATTTCAATAAGGTAGCCGACAGGAACTCCCTCTTTATCAGCTGTTTTCTCTACCGATTCAGGAATAGCTACGGTCTCTCCCTTTATTGACCACCTTGTATCGTAGCCGTCAAAATCGTCCCACCGTAGATTTACTAGATAGAAAACACCATCAACTACCACAGAATAGTCTTTAGTGTAGCCCTTGATTTCCTTCTCTCCTATCCAATTTATAAGCATCATTTCTTGACCTCTCCCTCTATCTTCAAGCACTTATCTATTGACCCAAAACAGTAGCCGTCTCCTACCCACCAAACTTTCGTGGATACTAGGTAGATAGCCACCGCTAGCAAGATACCCAAAACGATCTTGCCCCTCCTTGTTAGTTTCATTAGAAGCCCGCCTCTCTTATGTGGCTTGCTAAAACAAGGTCACAGATGTAGTTCTCAATAAGTAGTTCTCTCATAATCTCACGCTTATTGACCTCTACACTTTCAAGCGTTTTCTCTATCTTGCTTATCAGATTTGCGTCTGTTGTAAATAGTTCGCGCAATTTCTGCTCTAGTAAATCGGTGGCTAGCCCCGCATTTACTAATTCCGATACTGTCATTTTCTTACCCTTTCGTAGTTGTGTTGCTAGGTCTAGGTGACCTACCACAAGGGAGAGCATACAGCACTCTCCCCCATAGTAAAACACCTACACCCACGATTTTCTAAAGATTCCTAACCCTCCCTCTTCCTTGATAGTTTCCCGCGCTTTCCTTAGTGCGTCTCTCTTGCTATACCACAGATAAGAGCAAGAGCCTAGATAGTTCTCGCCCTCCCACGCTGTAATCTCCCACATTCCCTCGTGCCTGTAGGCGTTTAGTTGTATCTTCACAGACTTATCCTCTCCCTAGTTCGTTAGCTAATAGTTCAAGCTCTCCGATAGCCCACGCGATAGCAGCTGGGTCTTCCGCACCCTTTAGGATCAGAATGACCTCTTCTAATTTCTCTTTCATTAGGCGTTAGCCTCCTCTTTCATTTGTGCCACAACCTCCCGCGCTATCAGGTCAAATGGTAGTTGTCCCTGACCTTGTAGCATTTGAGCGATGAAGAGCGAGGCCGTCGGGCTAATCTTCTCTTCCACTAGTTCGGTCACCTGTTCTGCCAATAGTTCCCACTCTTCCCGCAACTTATCGGATAGGGCTATTGCGTCTCTATCTCTTGCCTCTTCTCTTAGTTCCTTGTAGGTGTCGTAGTCATTCATAGCCACCAATAAGAAATCGTCGGCGAACTGTTGCGCTATAACTGCCCTTGTGTCTATCGTTTCCATTCTCTTACCCTTTCGTTAGTTGGAGGCTTAGTTCCTCCCCTCCCTCTAGGGTAGCGACACCCTAGAGGAAAGGCAAGCACTAGGCCTTTAGTAGGTCTAAGATTTCCTGAGCAGATTTAGCGGACCAATAATTGACACCTGAGCCTGCCCACCAATTCAAGACAACCGCTAGGAATTCGGTCTGTTCGGTTGTTAGTTCTAGGGTTGTGGTTGTTGTTGTCATTTTATTTCCTTTCATTAGTTTTGGTTTATTAGAAATTTAGCCCACGCTCGCGATACCAAGCCAATTGGCAAGCCGAACAAGCCACGCCCAAGCGATAACCGCAAGCGTCAAAAGTGGCTTGCGAGGTGAGCCAAGATTCACCGCATTTTGAGCAAGCGACAGTAATAGTATCTTCAAAATAATTTTCAGTTTTGGACATTTTCTACCCTTTCATTATTGATAGTTATTTACTATCTAAGGAGAACACTACACCAGACTACCCTAGAGGCAAGGACATTTTGATAACATTTTGATAACAGAGTTATCCACAGGATCCTAAAGTTATCCACAGCTGACAGCAGGCGAGGGCTAGCGGTTGCGGGTCAAATCTTGCCGGCGGTTGCTAATAAATAGTTATTGAATCGGGCGGACTATTAGGAATTAGGGTCAGGAATCTGCCGGTGTTGGTGTTTCCCATTTCATCTATCCCATAACGGGGCAAAACCCCCCACCCCCACGCAAACCACCGCAAAACGGACACGGGGTTGCTAAATAGCGTCGGATAGCGCTCTATAGTCCCCAACAAAATATCTGCACTAACTCACTTTGCCCGTTTTACAGATAATCCGATATGTCCGAATTGGTATATTATATCTGTGAGGTCTACCACAAAATAAAAGATTTTTTAGTAAAAAACGGGAAATGCGGTATTTTTTCTGCCTTATATACAGTAGGGAGCAAATGCGACAAGCGCCTTAGCATTTGCGACCGTTACTGGGGCTACGCTTACGCTTCGCCCCTAGCGAAGCGGTACTGACTTACCCCTCGGCTCCTGTGGTCGCCTCGGGAGTTTTTATGCGGTGCTTTGCACCGCTTTTAGTGGGGATAGTTCTATCTTCCGCTGGAAGATCAAATTCTTCCTCCCGATGAGTAGAAAGTATTACGCCCCTTTGAGTAACGACAAGAACAAGGATAGGGCTGCTAAAGCTAAGCAGATTATCCTACAGATGGTCGCCGAAGGCGAGACCATAGAGACGGCTTGTAAAGCCGCTGGTAAGTCCATCAAGACTTACGAGTATTACCGTCGTTCCGATGCAGTCTTCAAGAACCTACTCGACAGAACTAGGCTAGGCTCTCTAGAGAAGAATTTTACAGAAGCCTCAGCTAAAGATTTAGACTTCGTAACCTGGCGTGAGAAGTACCTCCACCAGAAGACCTTTGGTCATCAGAAGAATCTGATAGATGTTATTGAAGGTAGAGAGCCATCTTGGATTCATCCGGCGATGAAGTATGAAAAGGGTCTTGCTGAAAACCGCATCCTTCTAAACATACCTCCCAACCACGCCAAGTCGATTACAGTCACCGTTGACTACGTAACCTACAAGATAGTCAATAACCCCAACTTTAGAGTTTTGATAGTTTCTCAAACCCAGCGACTTGCTGCAGACTTTCTCTACGCTATCAAGCAACGCCTTACTCACCCGATGTATGAAGAACTCCAGCAGGCCTATGCCGCAGGAGTTGGCTTCAATACCAAGTCAGCCTCTTGGCAGGCTACCCGCGTCACCTTCGGTGATGAGCTTAGAGAGTCTTCAGAAAAAGACCCGAACCTAGAAGCTGTAGGTATCGGTGGTCAGATTTACGGTAAACGTGCAGATATGATTATCATAGATGACGCAGTTACCCTATCTAATGCCAATGACTTTGAAAAGCAAATCAAGTGGCTACAGCAAGATGTACGCTCTCGTCTCAACCCGACAGGTAAGTTGATTGTTGTAGGAACCCGCGTAGCTGCTGTAGATTTATATAAAGAATTACGCAACCCAGATAGATACCCAGGTGGCATAGTCCCTTGGACATATCTAGCAATGCCAGCACTTCTCGAAACTCACGAAGATCCAGAAAAGTGGGTTACACTCTGGCCCTATTCAGACCAACCGTTCGATGGGCAGACAGATGAGCATAAGACAGAAGAAGGATTATATCCGCGCTGGAATGGTAAACATCTTTACGCAGAGCGTCAAGCAATGGACGCTTCAACGTGGGCGCTTATCTATCAGCAGCAAGATATTTCAGATGACGCCATCTTTGACCCAGTATGCGTCAAGGGTAGCATCGACGGAATGCGCAAGGCGGGTCGCCTCACTCCAGGATTCCCTGGACATCCTCGTGACCTCAACGGCTTTAGCTTTATCTGTGGCCTCGATCCTGCAATGGTCGGTGACACTGCCGCTATCTGTTACGCTATTGATCGCGTTAGTCATAAGAGATATATCGTGGATGCTATCAAAATTACGCGTCCGACGCCTGCTCAGATTAGACAACTTATCACTGATTGGACCAACGTCTATGCACCGTCAGAATGGATAGTTGAGCGAAACGCTTTCCAGTCTTTCTTGACGCAAGACGAAGGTATTAGAAACTTCCTAGCATCTAAAGGTACAGTTCTTAGAGAACACCATACTGGTAATAACAAATGGGATGCAGGGTTCGGTGTGGCTTCTATGTCCACATTGTTTGGAACTAAGCAACAAG
>JACCDX011825008.1_pt1 | contig 28913 bp, 41 predicted proteins | sample 7449681 | NCBI WGS metagenome assembly JACCDX01 (sample SAMN15323450, study PRJNA562643) | freshwater metagenome | isolation source: river surface water | place: USA:Blue River Watershed | collected 2017-08-18
AACAGTATTTGATGATGGGTAACACCCCCGGGAACGTGACGCCGAACAACAGCATCGCGGGCGGGGGCAACACCGTCGTCGTCCACAACACGTTCACGGTCGGTCAAAACGTAGACCGCCGCACACAGATGCAGATCGCGCAGATGGCGGGTGACAGCATCCGTCGCGCACAAACAAGGAATGGATGATGTTTATCGAAACGCCCCGCTTCCCTGACAACATCAGCTACGGTGCTGTCGGAGGCCCTGAATACTCCACGGACATCGTGGCGGTGAACAGCGGCTTCGAGTCGCGCAACCAAAACTGGTCCCAGCCCCTTGCGAAGTTTGACGTTTCGCACGGGGTTAAGACCCAGGACGAGTTGAACGTGCTGGTCGCCTTCTTTCGCAACGTCAAAGGCCGCGCACACGGTTTTCGGTTCAAGGACTGGACCGACTACCGCGTGACCGAAGGGCAGGGCGTCTTGATCCCCACGGGCGAGGCTAACAAGTGGCAGCTTCTAAAGAAGTACACCAGCGGTGCCTACGACGACTTCCGGGTCATCTCCAAGCCCGTAGCGGCTTCGGTTGTGATCGGCGGGGGCGGCACGTACACGTTGGACGCCACCACCGGCAAGGTGACAAAGACCACAGGTGCTGACCCGACCGGCTGGACCGGCGAGTTCGACGTGCCTGTGCGCTTTGACACCGACTCCATGCGGACCACCATCGAGCAGTACCGCATCTTCTCTTGGGGCCAGATCCCCATCGTGGAGATCCGCGTATGAAAACCATCACCCCCGCGTTGCAATCGCACCTAGCACAGAGCACCACGACGCTCGCCACCATGTGGCGTGTGCAACGCACGGACGGCGCGGTGTTCACCTTCACCGACTTCAACGAGCCGATCACCTATCTGGGTGAGGTCTACACCCCCTCCAGCGGCTTCACGCACTCCGCGATTGACACCTCGGACGGCCTGAACGTGGACAACCTGGAAGTGGACAGCGTGCTGACCTCCGAGACCATCACCGATGCGGACCTGCTTGCGGGCGTGTGGGACTTCGCCTCCGTGGAGATCTTCCAGGTCAACTACCTGGCGCTGGCCGACGGTGGCATGACGCTTCGCACCGGCAAGCTGGGCGAGGTGAAGACTGGCCGCAACAACTTCACCGCAGAGCTGCGGGGTCTTGCGCAGCCACTACAACAGGCCATTGGCCGGGTGTTCGGTCCCGCCTGCGACGCGAACCTCGGCGACTCGCGCTGTACCAAGGACTTGACCAGCTTCACCACCGCCGGCACTGTGACAAGCGTGACCGATCAGGCGCACTTCACCTCCAGTGCGCTGGCGCAGGCGACAGGCTACTTCGACTACGGCCTCATCACCTTCACCAGCGGGCTGAACATTGGCCGCAGCATGGAAGTGCGCTCGTTCACCAGCGGCGGCACATTCGTGCTTCAAATGCCCCTGCCTTACGCGGTGGGCATCGGTGACACCTTCACGGCCAAAGCCGGATGCGACAAGCTGCTGGCTACCTGCATCTCTCGCTTTTCCAATGCGGTGAACTTTCGAGGGTTCCCCAACATCCCCGGCAGCGACCGTTTAGCCACAGGAGAATGATATGAGCGCCCTGACCACCGCAGACCGCGAGCGCATCGTCGTGGAGGCTCGCACTTGGCTCGGCACACCCTTCCACCACCAAGGCCGGGCCAAGGGTGTCGGCGTGGATTGCGCGGGGGTGGCGGTGGGGGTTGCCAAAGCCTGCGGGCTCGAATGGGCCGACGCACGCGGCTACGGGCGTATCCCGCACCGTGGCCTGTTCAGCGCGACCATTGACGCTGTGACCGAACCGGTCGAGTTGGCCGACGTGCATCCGGGAGACCTCATGGTGTTCGCTTGGCGTGACGACCCGCAGCACGTTGCGATTGTCTCCAACGCGCAGCCGCTTCGCATCATCCACGCGTGGCAACAGGCGGGGGCGTGTGTGGAAAACGGATTTGACGATACATGGCGCTCCCGGCTTACCGGGTGTCGCCGCTTTAAAAAGGCGTAGTCATGGCTTCTTTGGTTATCTCCGCAGCGGGTGCTGCGATTGGCTACATGGCCGCAGGCCCCGCAGGCGCGAAGTGGGGTTGGATGCTGGGCGCGATGGCCGCCTCGTCCATGGTGGACGGCCCGGTCACGGAAGGCCCCCGCTTGTCTGATCTGCGCGTGACTAGCAGCACGCAGGGCGTCGGCATGAACAAGGTGTATGGCACCCTGCGCATCGGGGGCAACATCATCTGGTCGCAGCCGCTGAAGGAAACCCGGCTGGAGACCGAGCAGTCGGGTGGCGGCAAGGGAGGTGGCAGCGCCAAGAACGTGCAGTACACCTACACCCAGACCTTCGCCGTGGCGCTGTGCGAGGGCCCCATTTCCAGTATCCGCCGCGTGTGGATGAACAACAAGTTGGTCTACAACATGGCGGAGGACGCATCGCCTGAGACCCTTCTGGCGAGCATGGAGGAGGCCGTCGGGTGGACCATCCACTTGGGTAGCAGCACCCAGAACCCTGACCCTACCATCGAAGCCGTGCTCGGTGTCGGCAATACGCCCGCGTACCGCGACACTGCGTACATCGTCTTCACCGACTTGCTGTTGACCGACTACGGCAACCGCACGCCCAACATCGAGGTCGAGGTGGTGTGTGACGCCTTCTACCCTACTAGCAACCCTGACACCGATCTCACGGTGTATGCGCCCGGCGCTCCTTTGGCCGAGTGGGGATCTACTCCGCACTACCGGCAATCGAGCCTGTGGGCGGAGGGGGGCTCAGTCTTCGCTTTGCTGTGGGGGGGAGCGCTCTACAAGGACTCGGGCGCGGGTTTTGTTTATCTGCGCACGTTGCCGCTGGTCGTGGACGAATACGACAACAGCGATGCGGTCATTTGGGAGCGCACGCACGCATGGCAGCAAAGCAACGTGGTCCAGCTCGGCGGCTGGAACTACGTGCTGGCAAGGGTGGCAGGCAGCGTCATGCGGTGGGTCAAGTTCAACGAGACGACCGAGGAGATCCTCGCGCACGGAAGTCCGGGCCGCGCATACGGCAGCTTCCACAACTTCGGCGGCACCATCGTGCGCGTCGGCGGGTGGGTGTGGAGCGTCACATACAGCACCTACGTCTACACCGCAGCGGTGGACCACACCACCGACCTCATCAACTGGACCGCAGACACCAATGCGCCGGGGGCGGGCAGCTACATCTACACCGAGCACAAGGGTGAGCTGTACGCGGTGGGGGCTTATGACCAGAACCAACAGAACTGGGTTATCAAGTCTACGGACGGGGTTAACTGGACCTCGGTGTTCTCGGCACCCCTGGGTTTCTTCGCCCACGGGGGTTACGGCGCATTGGCACAATGGGGGACCGCGTTCTGGTCGGACGGTGCGGTGTTGTGGTACATGCGCTTTGGTTTCCTTTACACCTCGACCGACGACGGCGCGACCTTCACGTTCGTGGAGGAGGTGGGCGCATCCATCCTGCCCGCCCGCCAACCAATCGGTCGCAACCCCACAGTGAGGGTGGGCGACTACCTCTACATCCTGACCATCGACGGGCTGGGCTACCCTGCATACGCCACCGTGGTCTCGCGCAAGTACCTCGCGACCCCTCCGTTGTCGCGGTCGGCCCAGATCGTCGCGGAAGCTGTCGCGCAGGTAGGTGTCAACGCCAGCGGCCTCTCGACCCTGAGTGATCCCCTCCACGGCTTCGTCGTGCAAGGTAGGCGCACCCCGCGCTCCGTCATCGAGGCCTTGCAACAGGTTTTCTACTTCGATGCGGTGGAGTCGGACGGCTACTTGAAGTTCGTCAAGCGCGGCGGAAGCGTCGCGTTGACGCTGCCTGAGTCTGAGCTCGCGGCGCACGAAGCAGGCTCTGAGATACCCGACAACTTGCAGACCACGCTCAAGCAGGAAACCGAGCTACCCCACGAGGTCGCCATCGGGTATCTGGAGGCGGAGTCGGATTACGCGCAGGCCATGCAGTACGCACGCCGCCTCACCGGCAACGCGCAGAACACGGTCAACACGACCACCGCGCTGGTGCTGTCTGCGGCCAAGGCTCGGCAGGTGGCGGAGGTGGCTTTGTGGAACGCGTGGATGGCTCGTGCAACCTTCACGGTGACCACCACACGCAAGTACGCGTACCTTGAGCCCACCGACGTGATCGCAGTGCAAAAAGGCAACGCCGCCCATGTGGTGCGGATCATCAGCAAGAGTGAGAACGGAGGGGTCATTACCTTCCAGCTCGTGCGTGAAGACGCAACGGTCTACACGCAGTCGCCACCTGCGGCCAGCTTGTCGGCGACGAGCGGGACGGTGACGGCGCGGACAGCAACGCGGGGCGACCTCATGGACATCCCCTTGCTGCGGGACACGGACGACGGCGCGGGCTTCTACGCGGCGTTCTCGCCAACCTTGACACCGTACCGGTGGGAAGGCGCAAGCCTGTACCGCTCGGTGGATGGTGGGGCAACGTGGGCGGCCTACGGGCCTTCCGCGACCACCTTGTCGGTCTTGGGCAACGCCACCAGCGTGCTGGGTAACTTCAGCGCGGGCAACATCTTCGACGAGCAGAACACAGTCACCGTCACGGTGCTGGCGGGCTCTTTGAGTAGCGTGACTGAGGCTTTGGTTCTTGCAGGCGCAAACATGGCCTTGCTGGGTGACGAGATCATCCAGTTCAAGAACGCCACGCTGGTGGGCACCCTTACCTACGAACTGAGTGGCTTGCTGCGGGGTTGCCGGGGTACGGAGTACGCGATGGGCTCGCACTCGTCGAGTGACCGCTTTGTTCTGCTGACGGACGGCACCACTTACCGGGCGACCGAGCCCACGTCGGAGATCGGCCTCGCTCGCCAGTTCAAGCCGGTGACCTACGGCACCGACATCGCGCTGGCGAGCACAACGAGCTTCACCAACACCGGGGCTTCGCTCAAGCCTCTGGCCCCCGTCCACATCGGCGGCGGGCGAGATGCGAGCGGCAACTTGGAAGTTCACTGGACTCGTCGCTCACGCCTCGGTGGCGAGTGGCGGGACAACGTGGACGTTGTGGTCGGTGAAGCCAGCGAGGCCTACGATGTGGACGTGATGAACGGGGGCACCGTGGTGCGAACGCTCACGACCACATCGAGCACGGTGACTTACACCGCCGCGCAACAGACCACGGACTTCGGCTCGCCGCAAAGCAGCGTGACGGTCCGGGTCTACCAGCGCAGCGCAGTGATCGGCAGGGGCTTCCCTGGTATCGCAACTATCTGAGGACAACATGGCAAACAGCACGACGACACTGGACACGATCCAGACCAGCCAGGCGGGAAAGGAAATCACCGCCAACCAACTGTTCGACGCCATGAGCACGGCGGCGATCTTCGGGCGGCGTGCCAGCACGACCAGCGCACTGACGTGGGGCTACTACGGCGGCGCGATGGCGGTGTCTGGCACGCCGACGCAGATCGCCAACGGCACCGTGGCCTTGACAGCCAGCTCTACGAACTACGTGGAGGCGGTCAAGGCTACCGGCGTGGTGGTGAAGAACACGACCGGGTGGACCGGCGACACGCACATCCCGCTCTACAAGATCATCACGGGCACCAGCACCGTGACTTCTTACGAGGACTTCCGCTCCATGCAGGGGCCGAAGGGCGATGCAGGGCCGACTGGTGGCACCGGGGGCATGACGTACAACGGAGCGGGCGCACCGTCGGGCGGCACGGGGGTCAACGGCGACCTCTACATCAACACCACCAACGGCGATCTGTACCAGAAGGCCTCGGGTTCTTGGGGCTCACCCATCGGCAACATCAAGGGGCCGACCGGCTCCACAGGTGCCTCTGGCGGCGTCTACATCGCGGCGGCAGGCGTGCCAGGGGCGGGCACAGGGAACAACGGCGACCTGTACGTCAACACAAGCAACGGCGATCTGTACCAGAAGGTCGCAGGCACGTGGGGCAGTGCGCTCATGAACATCAAGGGGCCTGCCGGTGCGGCGGGTGCCGATGGCGTGACGGGAAGCCTCTGGTATCAGGGGACGGGCGTACCGTCTGCGGGCACCGGGGCCAACGGCGACTTCTACCTGCGCACCTCCAACGGGGACTACTACCAGAAGGCCGCAGGGGCTTGGGGCTCGCCCCTGGGCAACCTCACAGGGCCTGCGGGCTCGTCTGGTGGCGGCTTGCAAAGCGTCCAGGCCACCTTCCCCGGCACGCTGGTCACGCTCACGGGCGCGATCCGCTGGTATCCGCGCAGCAACATCTCGCTGACCAACGTGTTCGTCAGCATGGGCACCGCGCCCAGCACAGGTGGCGCGGTCTTCAACGTGCGCAAGAACGGCACGGCCATCTTCACAAGCCCCAAGCCCACGGTGGCCTCTGGGGCGAACACATCAGGGGCGAACGCGATCAGCGTGGCGCTCACAACCACGGACTACCTCACGGTGGACGTGGAGACAGCAAGCGGCGGCGACGCCGTGGTTCGGATTGACTACACCTGAAAGGAATAAAGCATGTACGCTGTTTACAACTATGCCGCTGGCTCGACGCAGGCCAACGTCCTGAGTGACCTCATCAAACTCATCACGGGCGAGACCAACAAGGCCAACCTGAGCGCAAACTGCGTGCAGGCAAACACCAGCATCACCAGCACAGTGGCTGCGGGTTGGACTGTGTGGGACGCAGCCGCAGGCACGAACCAGCAAGTCGTGAGGGCTTTGTGCCAAGACGGCACGACCTACAAGTATTACCGGCTGAACTTCTCGTCCACTACGGCGTTCGCTGGCAGCATCGCAGAGGCATGGAACGATACCGCGCACACAGGCACCAACGTTTACGCGGCGGGCGGGTCCACGTGGAACGCGACCGCTGGCGGGTACTTCTACCTGTACGTGACGCCGCGCAACATTCTCATTGTGTCGTACTCGTCCAGCACTTGGCAGAACACCCCCGGCAACTGCCATGAAGTGACTCGGGACACGATCCCCTCAAGTTACCCTCCCTTTATCTGCCCAGCTTCTAGTTCCGCCGTCCTTGATGTCACTGCGTACTTCACCCGCAGCAAGAGTGCAACCGGAACTGGGGATGTGCTAACCACTTCCACCACCTCAAGGTTGGCCTGGGATGGCGTGGTCGGTACCCCCGGTGGCTACTTCGATTTCACCTACCGCGATGCGAGCGAGAACGTACTGGCTGCGGTCTACCCCCTCGCGGTCTCCGGGTATGTTGCCGCGATGAGCGGCGCGAAGAAAGGGCGGCTGTACGACATCCTTGGTGTTGGTCAGCAATCCGGGTTCGGCACGAACTTGGACGAGTTCTCCTACGGAGGGAAAACCTACGTACTTTTCCGCCTTGCCAGCACGCAGTACGGTATGGCAGTGCCCAAGGAGTGACGCATGGCGACGATCACCTACACCATCACGCTGGTTGATCCGGCAAACGTGTCCGCCGTCGATATGGCGAACGTCACGCCTCGCACCCGAGGCTTTGACCTCGGCACGATGTTCATCGCGCCCTACATCACCTACCTTGCTGCCGGAGGCGGCGGAGGTGGTGGTGGATCGTCCACACCTTCTTACTACTGGAGCTGACACATGACCTTCGACGAAATCAAAGCATCTCTCGGCGACCACTGGGCCGCCTACTACGACGGCCTCACACAAGAGGAAGCCTTCAACATCGCATGTGAAAGCGCCTGCGGCCAGACCAAAGGTGTCTGGTACACGGGCACCGCTGAAGTCGTGCCTGAGCTGGCCGACCGCCGCATCGGGGAGTGAGGTCCATGTTCAATGAAACAGAACAACTCGATGCAACCCTCTCTGCGGTGGGCACCACCGGCACCTACACGGGCGCGGGCATCTCCGTCATCGGAGGGCTCATGCTTAACGAAGTAGCCATGATCGTGGGCATGGTGGTCGGTGTGCTCGGCCTCTTGGTGAACACGTACTTCAAACAGCGCATGACCGACGCACACATCGCGGCCCTTGAGGCACAAACGCGGCGTGAGCAGGAAGCGCACGACGAGATGATGCGGGACTACTATGAAAAGCGAACTCACGCGCCAACTCAAAGGTGACGAGGGCGTCAAGGCCTGCGTCTACAACGACCACCTCGGCTACGCCACGATTGGCGTGGGCCGCTTGGTGGACAGCCGCAAGCCAGGTGCTGGCCTGCGCTCGTTCGAGGTGGACTTCCTGCTGCAAAACGACATCGATGACCGCATCCGCGAGATCACCGGTCGTTTGCCGTGGTCGGCCCAGCTCGACTCCGCCCGCCTCGGGGTGCTTCTGAACATGAGCTTCCAGCTCGGTGTCGATGGCCTCATGGGCTTCAAGAACACGCTTGGGCTAGTCAAGGACGGCTACTACGAGGAAGCCGCCGTGGCGATGCTTTTGTCCAAGTGGGCCGCACAAACACCAGAACGCGCCAAGCGTTTGTCCGAGCAAATGCGGACAGGCAAGTGGCAGTTCGCACCAGGGGCGTGACATGCAATGGTTGAAACAGATCGCACCGACGCTCGCCACGGCCCTTGTTGGGCCGCTGGCGGGCCTCGCGGTGGAGGCGGTAGGCAAGGTCTTCGGCTGGGAGGAAAACGCCACGGAGCGGGTTTCTGAGCTTCTGGCGGGCACCGCGCTGACGGCAGAGCAGGTGGCAAAGATCAAAGAGGTCGAAGCCGCCCTGATCCAGCAAGAGCGCGAGCTGGGGTTCAAGTTCGCCGACCTTGAGGTGCGTGACCGCGAAAGCGCTCGCCGCCGCGAGGTGGACACCAAGGACTCGACCAACCGCAACCTGGCATACACGATCCTGTTCTCGTTCATCGCGCTGGTCATGAGCGTGCTGTACGGCTGGGCGAAGGTGGACTCGGTGCTGGCCGGGACGTTGATCGGCTACCTGAGCGCGAAAGCAGAGCAGGTGCTGGCATACTACTTCGGTACGACCAAGAGCAGCGCGGAAAAGACGGCCATGATCCTGGGGACCAAGAAAGGGTAACGGTACAATTCGCGGTTTGGTCGGGGCCCGCCCCGAACGGCCCGCGCCGTTCGACCTTCAAAAAATCCCGCAGATTTCCCGCGAAAGCGATGTAAGTCCTTGATTTTATTGAATATGCGAGTCCCGCCCCGCGCACCAACAACTGTTTAAGGTTGTTACTGTTTGTTGTTGGTTGAGTCGTGTATTAAAGCCCGTTTCTCTCTGAGGATCGGGCTTTTTTCTTGGGTTAATAACCTTTCGAGTCACACCCAGTTGTGACGACAAACAACCAGTATTACACTCTGTTCCCGCAGATTCCCGCACGAAAATCCCGCACGGCGGGGAGCGGGAGGAAAAGGAGAACTACGTGGCCTATTTCAGAAAACTCAAGTCCGGCTCTTGGCGTGCCCAAGTCGAGCGCAAGGGCGTGCGCAAGTCGCAGACCTTCCAGACGAAAGCGGCTGCCCAGCTTTGGGCAGCGCAAGAGGAAGCGGTGATCCTGAAGGGGGGCACCTCCGGTTTCTTCCCCGCCAAGACGCTGGGCGATGCCTTCGACCGTTACGAGCTGGAGGTGTCCAAGCGAAAGCGCGGCCACCATGCAGAAGCACTGCGCTTCAATGCCTGGCGCAAGGGCTTCCCCGACCTGTGCGCCAAGGTGCTGCACACCATCACTCCCGAGGACATCGCCATGTGGCGCGATGCCCGCCGCGAGGCTGTCAGCGATTCGTCGGTGGTGCGGGAGTCCGCCCAACTGCGCAACGTGTGGACGGTGGCCGCGAACGAGTGGGGCTGGTGTGGGGTCTCGCCATGGACCAAGGTCAAGATGCCCCGCAAGGCGCACGCACGCACCCGGCAGACGACATGGCGCGAGGTGAAGATGCTCGTGCGCCACATGGGTTACGTCACCGGTAAAGCGCCCGAGACCCCGCAGCAAGAGGTGGCGTGGGCATACATGCTGGCGCAGCACACCGCCATGAGGGCGGGGGAGGTTCGTGGACTGACGCGCCGCTCGGTGAACCTGACGAGCCGCGTGGTGACCTTGGTTGACCACAAGACAGTCGAGCGGGAAGGGACGCGCTTTGTGCCCGTCACGAAAAAGGCCGCCAGGCTTTTGAAGGTGCTCGATGCCCATGCCGCAGCGCAGGGTAGGGACGAATACTTCACCATCAGCGCACAGTCGCTGGATGTGTTGTTCCGCAAGGTGCGGGACCGCCTCTTAATCGAGGACTTGCATTTTCATGACAGCCGCGCCGATGCGTTGACCCGCCTGTCCAAGAAAATGGACGTGATGCGGTTGGCAAAGATCAGCGGGCACCGGGACTTGAAACAGTTGCTGGCCGCGTACTACCGCGAGACCGCCGCCGACATCGCGGCGACGATCTAGCTCACGCACCAAGAATCCAGCGCTCTACGTCCGAGCGCTTCCAGCGGCGAAGACGCTGAGAAAGGTTGACCACCGGCTTGGGGAAGTCGGGGCGTTTGGTGATGCGGCTCGTGGTGTGGGCGTGAGACACCCCCAACATGCGGGCGATGTCGCAGGTGCCTACGAGGTCGATGTTTTTCGGGTTCATATCACAACCCCCGTGCAGCGAAGGCGACAGCCAGCGATGCGGTCGTCACCAACAGGGCCACCGAGGGCAGCGGCAGACGACCGTCCCAGCGCTTGGCTTTGGGGCGGCGTGTACGGCGCACAACAGGTGCGGGGGCCACAGGTGCGGGGGTCACAGGCGCAGGCGCGGTGGCCGCCAGCGGAAGCTCTTGCTGGGCTTTCAACTTGCGGGACGCCCGCTCAGACTTGACCAGCTCTTGAAGCGCGAGGGCGTTTTTGTCGTAAGGGTTGAGGTCGCCGAGGTCTTTCATCTCGTAGTCAATGATCGACGCGGCGGACAGCTCGTGCCCCACAGCCTCTAGGGCAGCGGAAATTTGCTGGGGGCTCATACCGTAACTCACCAGCTCATGGACACATGCCTTCACGATCACGGCGTTGTGGCGGCGCTTTGGGGGTTTGACTTTGTTGCTCATTTGTTTGTTCCTTTAGGTAAACCAAGTTGGTAGTGGGAGGGGCGCACACCAGAAGGCATGCCGGTGTCTTCGTCAGTGATGAAAAGCGTGCCGGGGAAACGGCAGCGGCGGGCCAACACCATGCGGCTCTGGTACTCAGGGGTGCAGTCCGCGCAGTAAGAGTTGGCCGGAGGCACGGCACGCATCAGACGCGCCTTGCTGTGATTTCCCCCGGCACCGCGCATGGCTTCGCGCCAGTCTTGCCACTGTTTGCAAGTGAAGCAAGGCGGCACGTTGTCCGCGTGCAGGTCGTACAGGGGGCCGGTGAAGTCGAGGTCCACGTCCACGTCTTACTCTCGTGGCGTATCGGGCAGCTCGCCCACGCTCTCCATGGCCGTCACGGTGTTCTCCAGCGTGTTGGCAACGAACGTGGAACCCATGCTTCGTGCCGTGTGAGCTGCGTCGGCCATCGCGGCGGCGTACACCTTCAAAGCGAAAGCGTTGACCTCTGTGCGACCGATCAGGGTGTAGCGCAGGTAAGAGGGCACCTCGCCGATCACCTCGTCCAGAACTTGCTCAAGCGGCTGCATGTTCCACCTCGCGCTTGGGTGTGGACTTGCGCTGCACGGGGGTTGCCAGCAACCATTTCTCGCCGAGTTGCAACACCGACCGGACCCACTTTTGCTGGGTGGTCTCGTCTGCGAACAAGGTTCGCGCTTTCTTTTGTAGTTGGTCTTGAGTCATCGCTTTTCTCCTTTATCGTTGACCGATCCACTCGCCGCTTCGCACATCCGAACCGAGGGGCGAGATGCCTCGGTAGGGGACCAGTTCGCTCCCCATGCGGCTGGGCAGCTTGTAAGCGTCCATGCCGCCAGGACGCACCATCAACTTGTGGTTGGGGTCGTCACGGGCCACGTCGTAGGGCGTGTAGTTCGCGCCTGGTTCCTTGTCTTTCTTCAACATCGCTTTCGCTCCTGTGTTGGTGTTGTAAACAACTCTTGAGGTGTTGGGTTGTAGCGTAACACAGCAACAACCACTTTCAACAACTATTTCAAATAAATAATCTTAGGGTTGTGGTAAACCCTAAATTTTTTTGGAGTTCTTGTAACCCTTTGTTTTCATCGCATCCATGAGGATGTCCTGCACCTCGCGCTTGGTCTCCACGCGCTCGATGACTTGCTCGTCCACCGTGCCCTTGGCGATGATGTTGTGGATGAACACGTTACGGTTGTGGCCCGCTTGGAGCTGGCGTGTGGGGCCGATGCGCTCGATGATCTGGAGCCTTTCTTCCAGGTTCCACCAGTGCCCAAAGAACACCAAGATGCGGCCACCGTCTTGCAAGTTCAGGCCGTGGCCTGCGGACTGCGGGTGTGCGAACAGAAGCGGGATGCGCCCGGCGTTCCAGTCCTTGAGCGTCTGCGGGTTTTTGTCGAGCTCGCGGCCCTTGGGGAAGTGCTTTTTGAGGCGTGCCAGATCGGGCTTGAAGTGGTAGGCCACCAGGATCGGCTCACCGCCAGATTCCTCGACGATTTCCTCCAGCGCTTGCAGCTTCTCGTCGTGGAGCGTTTGCCACTGCGAGGCCTTGTCGTCGGTGTAGATCGCACCGTTCGCCATTTGCAGACACTTGATGGTGCGGGCCGCGGCGTTGAACGCCTCCAGCTCGTGCCCGGTGTCCAGCTCCGCGAACATCTTTTTCTCCATGTCCTCGTAGTGCTTGCGCACGCGGGCGGGCAGGTCCACATAGATGTTGTTGACGATGGGCGCTTTCAGGTCGAACCAGTCTTTGGCCTCGACCGTGAGGCACACGTCCTTGAGCAGCTTCTGGATTTCATCTTGCGCGTTGTGCGTGGGCAGCGAGCCAAAGCCGCTGGGGTGGGGACGGAACCACCGCTCCCGGAAACCGGAGAAGGTGCGCCCGAGGCGCTGGCCCTTGTCGATGAACCACATCTGCCCCCACAGGTCTTCCAGGCCGTTAGGGGAGGGCGTGCCGGTCAGCTCCACGAAGCGGTTGATCTTGGTGTGGGCCACCTGCGCCAGCATCCTCGCCCGCATGCCACCTTGCCGCAGGCGAAAGCCCTTGAGCTTGGTGCTCTCGTCGGCCACCACGTTGCGAAAGGGCCAGCGGTCCCCGTATTGCTCGATGAGCCATGGCAGGCTCTCGTAGTTGGTGGTGTAGAGATCGGCGCGGGTGTGCATCGCCTGTTTGCGCTGCGCAGCGGTGCCCGTGATCGGCACCACTTTCATGCCGCTGGTGTGGCTCCACTTCTCGGCTTCCTCGGGCCATGTGGTGTTCGCCACACGCAGCGGAGCCAGCACCAGCGTGGGCGCGTCGTCCACGAACTTCAGCGCTTCCACCGCTGTCAGCGTCGAGGATGTCTTGCCCATGCCCATGCCCGCCCACACCGCACACCGGTCGTTGTTCACGATGTGGTCGATGATGAGATTCTGGTACTCGCGGGGGGTGAAGGGTTTACTCATGTTGCCTCGTATTCGGTTGCTGCGAAAAGTCGCAATAGGCCCATCACGTATGCGCGGGGGATTTCACTGTCTGCGCCTCCCAAGAGGCCCCATTGCTCGGCCATCGCCTGCGCTATGCCGGGGTATGTTTCGCTTCTGATCTTCCAGCGGTCCTCTGAGGGTGCGAGTTTGTTTTGGCCGCTGTCCGTCTGGTTTCCCCAGCGCTTTCGGCCACCGACGATGCGCGGTTCGACCCTCAAAGTTGGGCGCAAAGGGGGCAGGTTCTTGAGCCACAGACACGTCTTTTTGCTCGCGTCATGTCCGAACTCGTAAGGGTTGACGATCTGGTCAGGCTTACGGATGCGGCTCGAAATAACGCTTACCGGGTTCTCCACCGCGATGCGCTTGATTGGTGCTTCCATGAGCAGCCGCACGAAGTCGAGGGCGTCTTCCGTAAGCTGCGGATCGCGCAGGCCGCGTGCGGTCCAGTGCATCCCGCTGACGGACAGATAGGTGCAGGGTGGGTGCGCGATCATCAAGTCCCACCCGTCGTACAGAACGTCACGCACGTCGCCCTGATAGTGGGGCCCCGGAGCGTCGCTGGGAAGCAGATCGCAGCTCAACGCTTCGTGGCCCGCACGGATGAACGCATCGCGGACGGCACCGCTGTACTCGCACGCCACCAGCACTTTCATGACAGGCTTACTCATACCGCACGTACCCGAAAGCCTTGTCCACGCCCTCGATGGTGTCGATGACGACCACGCGCTGGCCGCGCTCCCACAGTTCCTTGTGGCGGCGTTCCTGGTTGATCCGAGGGGCCTTGCCGGGGGCCTTGAGCTCCACCCACACCAGCGAGCCGTTGGGCAGGATCACGACACGATCAGGAACACCGTTCATGCCGGGGGAGGTGAACTTCCAGCACAGGCCGCCGATGGCCTTGACGCGCTGGCGCAGGTGCTTTTCAATTTTCGATTCACGCATGTCAATCTTTCTTGTAGCGGTGTGAGCTGAAGCCAGCGGAGGACAGCGGCAGGCCTGGCGACCATGGGGGCACCGTGGACATGAACGCTGAAAGCTGGTCGTGGTGGAAGTCGTCGGTGTCGGGTGTCTCCGACAAAATCTCGTCGTGGACGGTCAGCACGATCTCGTAACCCGCCACGTCAATCGCGGGCATGTTGGAGGCCAGCACGTCACGGGCGAAGGCCTGGGTGACGTTCTCGGCCAGCTTGCCGCCGTGGGTGTGGATGCGTGACCACTTGCGCGTGTACTGGTCCATGCCCATGTATGAGCACTTGCCCTTCTCGTCGATGCGAGGTGCGGGGTAGCACAGGAAGCGGCCCGAGGGCAGGAGGATGCGTAGCCATGTGCCGTCGCGGCGAATCTTCACCGTGCCGCAGTCGAAGGTGGTGGCAGGGCTGTCGCACGCATCACGGAAGGCTTGTTCCAGCATGCCCCACCACGCGACCACCTTGGCGTGGCCTTGCCGCCAACCGCGCTTGACCACATCGCAGGCCACGAACGTGTCCTCGGACATGCCGAAGGTGTTGGGCTTGGGCTGCTTGAGAAGCCACTGCCAGAAGCTGCGGGCCTCGGCCACCAGCTCGGGGGATGCGGTCTCCAAGATCGCGGCGGCCAGGTCATCGAGGTCGATGTTGTAGGCCATCGCGAACGTCACGAACGCGCCCACGCCACCTGCGTAACCCAGCGCCAGCTCTTGCACCTTGCCAACTTGGCGTTGGTCATTGTCCACCGCCTCGGGGTCGATGCCGAACGACTTGGCGAACGCGAGGATGTAGAGGTCGTGGCCCTCGCGGATCGCCTTGCCCTTCTCGTCGTAGCCAAGGATGTTGTCGTAGGCGCGGAAGGCGTCGAGCTTCCATTCTTCACCGGCCAGCCACGCCAGGGCGCGGCCTTCGATGTTGGACAAGTCGGACACGCGCAGGATGCGGCCTGCGGGGGCCACCAAGCAGCCACGGATGGCGCTTGAGGCCACCTCCATGACGTTGGTGTAGAGCATGCCTGCGCAGCCCGCTTTGAGCGCCCCGATGCTGTCATCAATCGCGCTTTGCTTGAGCGTAGGTCTTGGCAGGTTTTGAGGTTGGAAGGTGCGCCCCGCCCAGCGCCCTGTGCGTCCAGCACCGTTGAACTGCAACAGGCCGCGCAGACGGCCATCGAGGTTGGTGGCTTTGACCAGCGTCTTGTACTTCGAGGTCGATGTGCTGGTTGCTTGCAGCCGGATGCGCAGCAAGTCCTTCATGGGCTCGGGGATGTTCTCGTCCTCCAAGCGGCGCTCTAGGGTCGCAGCGGTCATGTCGGGCAGGGCCACACCGAAGGTGCCCAGCACGTACTCCAGCATGCGGTCGCGCTTGGTGGTGGAGGCCAGCTCGCCACCGGTCATCGCCAGCGTCTTGTCCGCGAGAACTTCTTTCTCGTCTTCCACCGCAGCCAGCGCCGCGTGTGCAAGGTCGAGGTCAACGGCAATGCCCCGGTCGTTGATCTTTTGGTCGAGGTGCCACAGCGCCAGCTCGCTCGTGTTGTTGGGGTAGTTCCACTTGGGCATGAGGCCGTGGATGTGGCGCATGGCCTCTACGTCCAGGCGTGCGTAGTCCACGAACTCGGCCCACTCCACGGGATGCGTTTCGCGTGTCGCACGACGCACCTTGGAGTTCTTGGGGCGCGGCTTGCAGAACAGTTGAACCAGTTGCTTGCCGCGCTTGGCCTTGGCCTTGTCCTCGGGCACACCGAGGACCGCGCACAACACCTCCAGCTTGCCTGGCAGGGAGTGGGAATAGGCCTGCACCATCGTGTCGCGCCACTTCTCAAGCGGCGGGCACAACGCGGGCAGCGCGTTGCGCAGGACGGTGCGGTCGAAGTTTGATTGATGTGCCCACACTTCGTCGGCCATAAGCACGGCCATCGTGAGGTCGAGCGGAGGGGTTGGGTCGGCGGTCACGTCCCACACCTGCGCGGGCTCGTCATCGACGGCCCACGCGAACAGTGTCACTTCTACGGTGGTGGCGTACTTCGGGGTGCCGACGTTGATCGGTGTCTCGTTGTATGTTTCAAGGTCGAGCCAAAGTTTCATGGCTTACCAGACCCAGACGGTCATTGGACGCCCGTGGCCTTTGCGGTCCTTCACGGCGGCGTAACCCGTGCGAACGATCAGTTTTTGCCTGGCGGCTTTGGCTAGGATGTAACCCCACGCACGAGGCTCGGATGTCGGGGGCACGAGCCCTTCGGCGGCGTGGCGTGCGTCTTCACCAAGGAAGGGCTCGCCGTTGCGGGCCTTGGCCCATGCGGTGAAGAAATCCCATGCTGCCTTTTGCCACGCGGCCCCCGCAGAGGTCGCGGCGTCTTTCGCAGCGGCGTGTCCGAGGACTTCGCCCTTGTTTTGCGCAGTGCTGTTTTCCATGTTGCTTGTTCCTGTTTTCGTTCAGACGCCCACAACCATCGCAAACGCTAAGGTTGTGGGTACGGGCGTGTTTATTTACACGAAGTCTTCGGAGTCAGCCCCCGTGGACACGTCGTCGAAGTCGTCAGCGTTGCCCACCGAGCCGCCGCCGAAGCTGTCGCCGTCCTTGGCGAACTGGATCGCCACCAGGCCTGCGCTCAAGCCCTTGGAGCCTTCGCTGTCGTAGCCGAAGAACTCGATCTGCGCGTTCACGTAGCAGCCTGCGTAGGGCTTGCCGTCACCTTCCGCCAGCGGGGTCTTGTTGGCGTCGATGATGAGGGGGCGGGTCTTGGTCTTGGCGCGGACCGCGATGTGCCCTGCGTGGCCTGCGTACTCGGTGGCGTCACCGTCCACGATGCAGCAACGGTTGTTGTTGCCTTGGATGCTCTTGAACAGCGCCTCGCCCTTGCCAGGGAACTTGGCGTTCAAAGCGACGACGGCCTCGGCCATGACTTTCTTGTAGTTCTCGCTGCCCTTCTCAAGCAAGAAAGAAGCGGAGTAGAAATACTTGCCCTTGCCGTTGTATTGCTCGGGCTCCCACAGGGTGGGGAAAGACAGGCGGACGTTGCTGAGTTTGATTTTCATGGTGGTTTCCTTCGGTTAAAAAATTCAGATTGACAACCAACATCGTTTGGGTTGTTGGTACAGGCGAAAAAAAAAGTCAGACGAATTCGCAAGCGTCTTGACCCGTAGAGTCAGACACATCGTCGAAGTCATCAGTGGAAGCGGTCAGCACCAGGGCATCGCGCTTGTCGCTCTCGGGGGCCACGGATGGCTGGCCTTCTGAGCGTGTGATGTGCGGCAGCACTTTCTTCCATTGGCGGGGGCCGATGGTCCCTGCGGCGTGGAGTTTTTCGGCATCGGTCGGGGAGATCAGAGACAAGTCGTACATCTCGTCCACCTTCAAGCGCAGCGCCTTGAGCAGGGCTTCGGCTTCCTGCGGGTCGTTCCACTTGCGGTTGCCTTGCCGGCCTTGCACCAGCTTGTAGCCAGGCACAGCTTCACCTGCGAACAAGCGTCGTTCGGTCTCGGCCCGCACGCCCTTGATCCAGTCCTCCACCAGCTTGAGCTTGCCCATGGCTTTGGACAGGTACTCGGCGCTGGAGAACTCGCTGGGCTTGGTGACGGTCAGGTCATCGAAGTCGGACAGGTCTGCGGGGTTGCCCTCGTAGATCGTCAGTTGCACCTCTGCGGCAAGCGCTTGGCAGGTGCCCTTCGCTTTACAGAACTTGCAGGCCTTCTCGGACACCTTGCGTGGTGCGTCGGGTACGTTGGTCGCTGCCGCAGCGGCTTTGACTTCCTCACCGAACGCTTGCAGGTCTTCGACCGAGATCGTCCACTCGCTCCATGCGTTCAGGCGAGGCTGCGAGATGACGAGGCGCACGCGCACGATCTCTTGGTCGTGAACGAACTCGAACATGTGCAGCGCGGCCAGCGCATAGATCATGAGCTGTTTGTTCTCGTCGGCATCGACGACCACACCACGCCCGAACTTCAGGTCGGCCACGATCAACTCGTCACCGGCCAGGATCACGGCGTCGGCGGTGCCCTTCGCGCCGTCCTCACCTGTCCATGGGCTGATCGGCAGCTTCTGTTCGACGTGCAGCTCACCGTTGATCGCGTCCACAAGGGCCAGCACGGTGTCGGTGTACTTGCGCACCTCGGTCAGCATGGCACCTGTCCACTCGACGCCGTTCTCGGCTTTCTGTCCGATCAAGCTACCACCAGGGGTGCCCAGCAGAATCTTCTCGGCCAGCTCGTGTGCAGCGGTGCCCTCGGCAGCGTAGTCGCTGCCCTTGTCCTCGATGCCTTCGCTCGCGGCGACACTGCCGGGGCAGGTCATCCAGCGCTCGGCGGACGAGGGGGATAGGCGGGCGTGCGCCATTACAGGGCCTCCGCCTCAGCGATGAACGCAGGCCACGCGGTCTCTGGCAGCTCGGTCGCACGCTTGATGCCCTTGGCGGCCAGCAAGGCGATCAGGCCATCACGGTTGCGCACCACGGCCTGGGACACCGCTTGCGTGAGCTTGCTCTTGATGATCTCGGTGTCCGCTGGCGTCGGATTGTTTGCTGGCGCTGGGGTCGGTTTCACTTCTTCCACCGGGGCTTTTTCTTCGGCGGCGGGCTTTTCAGCTTTAGGCTTTTCGGCCTTGGGCTTTTCCACCTTCACCTCGGGGGCGTCGGCCACGGGCACACCGGCTGCGGCCAGATTGTTGGCCTGGGCCTTCAGTCCGTTCCACGCCGTGACCAAAGCGCCGATGGCCTCGGTGTTGGCTTGCACGGCGACGGCCAGTGCTTCAAGTTTTGCTTCAATGCTCATATTTACCTTTCAAGGGTTGGGGGTTCAGTGGACGGTGCTGCTTTTGTTCGCAGCTTGGACTTGTGCTTTGTAGGCGTTGAGACCAACAGCCATCATTCGCATCAAGTTGGTGGTCAGGCGCACGCCGTTTTGGGCACGCATCCCGAGATGGGGTTCTTCACCGTTGGCGAAGCGGACAAGAAATTCAGCGACGGCTTCCTGCATCAAGGGCATCGTGTCCATGAACAGGGCCGTCATGCGTTCGCGCTCGGCGGACTGCACGTTGCCGCAGTGCGGGCAGACACAGGGACCGGCAGCACCGGGGACATAGTTGGCCGCGATGATCTCCAGCTCAGAGACCACGCGCTGGGTGTGTTCGTTCATGGTTTAACTCCGTGTGAGAAACCACATGACGGCCACGAAGCCCGCCACGGCGATCAGGTTGTCTATGTTTTCGGGGGTCATGCGTTCTTCTCCCGCAGTTTTGCCTCGGTGCGCTTCATCAGTTCCCAGTCTGAATCCGTGCTCTCCCAAAGCTCGTTTTCTTCCCACTCCGTCAGCCCCACCCACGGCTTGCTTGCTGGTGGGGTTTCAGAAGGCCATGTGTTTGGGCTACATCCATAAATCGCGCATTTCTTTGGCGTGACACACCGCAAGCATGAGAACGCCACCGGCTCCTGCTGCTGTGCTGGCTGCGCTGGCTGCTCAAGTGCAAACAGGTGGCGAATCCAGAGTTGCGCACCGGCTTTGGTCAAGTGGCCGTTGTGGGTGTTTGCCCACTCAGGCCATGCGCCATCAAAACCAGCCATCTTCAGGTTCTTGCGCATCTGCTCTGTCGTGATGCCTCTTTGCCCTCCGTACAACGCAAGGAACATGCGGACTGCTTGATTTTCGCCTTCGTCATCAACCATTTCCAAGCCGCACTGCTGTGCTGGCTGCTCGGCCAGCTTGCTCATGGCTGCAACCATCTGCGATTTCTGCTCAGGCGTTGGCCCTTGCATCATGGATGGCGTGATTGGGCCTGCGCTGACTGCTGGCTGCTCGGCCAGTGCTTGCCGATATTTGCGGCTGTCACCGCCAAGGGCGTCGATGTAATTTGCCGCACCCTCCAGGGCCAGCTTCAGTGCTTCAGTTTGCTTATTCATGGCGACACTCCGGTTTAATGTGTTTCATTGTTCTGAATGAGTGCCTGTATGCGGCAATTTCACATTGATGAACCACCTCATCCCAATCGTTATATTTGGTTGCCTGTGGGCCGGCAGGTAGAGCCTTCAAACACTGTTCAAACAGCTTGGCTCTTAAACATTGGTCATTTGATGCTCTGTCTTCTGGTTCAATCTTCGCGGTGGTCAGCGTGGTTGTTCCGTCTGCGTTTGTTTTAGCGTTGCACCCCGTCAGCGCAATTACTGCTGCGATTAGCGCCAGCTTCAGTGCTTCAGTTTGTTTGGTCATTTGTCACTCCAGAGCAGCACCAGCAAGAACGCCGCGAAACCCATGAGCGAGAACACCAGGTCAAGGTGGTCGTGTGTCATGTGCGCTCCACCAGTGCTTTGTGTAGGGCCTCGGCCAAGGCGTCCCTCCAATGAGGGTGGCGTAACTGCCCCATGTGGAACTCGCGCAGGGTCTGTTCGCGGATGTCTTTGACGACGTAACCGGGCAGCGGGCGGCGCAGACGTTCGACTTCGGCTTCGAGCTCTTTGACCTTGCGCTGCAAAGCTCCTGCCGCTTGCGCCTCGTCACGCCCCCAACCCCACAGCTTGCTGTTCTCTTTGCGCAAGAACTCCACCCGCTTGGGGTCGAGGCCCACATGAGTGTCCAGACGGGCCCGCAGGTTCGCCACCTCCGCACGCAGGCGGTCGTTGCCTTGAGACAGGGTTTGGTTGAACAGGCGGGTGCGATCCAGCCGGGCCTCAAGTTCCTTGTTCTCGGCCTGCAACCGGTCATTGCGGGCACGCATCAGACGGTTCTCTTGTTCCAGCTCGGCCACCATGAGGTCGAGTTCGCGTTCTTGGTCGTTCATGTCAGTCCCCCACCACCGGGTCTACGCCCGCACGTTCGCAGCGAGCCACCAGAAGGTTCTCGCGCTCCAAGCTCGCCTCCAGTCGGTGGGCCAGGGACTGGACCATCAAGTTGTCCGGGTGCTCCAAGTAAGCCTCTTGGAGCAGTTCGTCATCAGTCATGTTTGTGGGCATGCCAGCCATCGTTTGATCCTTTGTTGTTTGTCTTGTTGAGGTAACAATCAACCGCTTGTGTTTGGTTGTTTGTTGGGATCAAATGTATCACAACCGAAGGGATGTTCCGTAATAAATTTCAGGTTGTTTTGTAGGGGATAACCCTTATGAAATTCCGTGCGTAAACAACCGATGCGTTGGGTTGAATACAACGGTTTGCAAGATTCCTTGCCGGGGGCTTACATAGGGTTATCCCGTAGGCAATAAAAAAGGCCCGGATGGCCGGGCCTTGGGGTGGGCTGAAGAAAGTAGACGCTTATTCTTCGGGCTCGTAGAGCTCCACGGTGACGTTCACCCCGAGGATGGCGGCCACCGCACGGGCAGCCTCGTCACCGTCATGAACATGGAGGATTTCAATGTTCATGTTGCTGGCGCTTTCCTCAGCCAAGCGGGGCAGGGGGCGGTTCACGTCCTCGCACATGACCACCAGCACGCAGCGCTCGATGGTGGGCACCTTGGTGCGGTACAGAAGTAGTTGCAAGATCGCGGAGGCGATGTTGCGGCTTGCGTTGGCCCCCACGATGGTGACGGTCTCCACCACCACCTTGTCGTTGGCGAAGTCCACGCGCAGCTCGGTGTTGCCGCCATCAGGGATGGGCACTTGCATGTTGCCGTGCAGGGCCGCAGGCAGCTGGGCCTTCAAGACATCACGGTGGTGGCGGTGGGTGTCCTGCGCCAGCACTGCGCCGTTGGTGTACCCCAGCGGCATGGGCTTGGCAGCGGTCAGCACGGTGCGCTGGCGTGCGCCGTAGATCACCTCGCGGGGCAGCTTGGACACCTCGTTGTCCTTGCCAAGAATTTGCAGCAACTCATCGAGCCGCCCAAGGGGTGGGAAGTTGCGCTCGACCCACTTGTGGACCGCTTGCTGGGAGATGCCCATGCGGCGACCCAGCGATGCCTCCGAAAGACCCAAGCGGGCCATGTCCTCTGTCAGTGCAGCCCTAAACGATTTGTGCTGTGACATACCTGCCTCCATTTCCTAGATAAGAGAAACGCAATACAACTGCGTGGTTGTATTTTAACTTAGGGATTGTCAGAAGTAAATCAAGGGGTTAAATAGCAACAACCTAAAAATAGTTGTGGTAAATTCTAACAACCAACCCTAAAGATTAACAACCCAAGAAAGGCAAAACATGGCACGAATCGTTGCAAAAACTAGAACACAAAAGAAACAAAAGAACACAGAGGGTACTACACCCCGGGGTATTGACCAGGCCGTGAGCCTGGCCGGGTCGCAGGCCAAGCTGGGCGAATTGCTGGGTGTGAGCCAGCAAGCGGTGGACAAATGGTGCCGCCGTGGCTACGTCCCGCTGGCCCGCGCCATCGAAATCCACCACCAGCTCGGTGTCTCACGCCGCGTGCTGGTGGACCCCGAGCTGGTGTCCGCCCTCTCGCACGGCTTCGAGTGATGGTCCACATGACCCCGCCCGAAATCCAGAAGTTCGATGGGTCGGCGATACCCGAAGAACTCAAAGCAATGCGGCGTTGGGCACCATGGCAAGCGGTGTTCAACGAAAAGCGCGGCAAATACGACAAGCTGCCCAAGTCGGCCAAGCAACCCGAGTACGGCATCTCCACCGCTTCGCCTGAGAAGTGGTTTACCCACCAAGAGGCTCTGTCGGCCTACACCAAGGCCAAGGGGATGCTGCAAGGCATCGGCTTCGTGACGACGGGCATCGAGGGCATCATTGGCTTGGACATGGACGGGTGCCGCGAAGCGGACGGCACGCTGGCACCTTGGGCCAAGGAACTGATCGTGTTCGTGAACAGCTACACCGAGGTGTCCCCGAGTGGGCGAGGTGTTCGCATCTTCGCGGAGGGCGAGATCGACGGCCCGGACTGGATGAACCACGAGGTGGGCATCGAGGTCTACGGTGGCTCATCCCCACGTTTCCTCACCGTCACGGGCAACCACCTGGAGGGCACGCCCCTCACGGTCAACGCCATCGCCCCCGGCAAGCTGGCGCAGCTTCGCGCCATGTACGCCCGCGCATCGAGCGCCAAGGTCGCCAAGGCCGACGTGCCCCAAGTACCCGACCTTCTGCCCGAAGCGCCCGCCATCGACCCGGCAGACCTGCCCCCCGCCGTGCGCGATTTCCTCGCCACAGGCGAGACCCCCACAGGGGACCGCTCCCGGATGCTGCACTCCACCGGTGTGGCGCTTTATAGCGCAGGCCTCACCGATCAGGAAGTGCTCACGGTCCTCACCACCAACCCCTACACCATGGAGGTCGCGCTGGACCACCGGGGCCAGGACGATGACCGCGCCACGCTCTACCTCTGGGAACACCACTGCGTTGCGGCCAAGCCCAAGGCCCGCTCCAAAGCACTCACGCTCGAAGACTTTGAAGACCTCACGGCCACGCTCGACGTGCCCCAGGACACCGAGGACGACTCACCGCTGGACGCCTTCGACGATGTGTCGCAAGACACCGTGCCGGCCAAGCCCAAAAAGCCCAAGTTCGAGGTGCTGGCAGCGGACAAGTTCATCGCCCGTGTCTCCAAGCTCGATTGGTTCATCAAGGGCGTGATGCCCAAGGCCACCATCGGGGCGGTCTTTGGCGCATCGGGCTCGGGCAAGACGTTCGCCACCTTGCACATGGCCGCCAGCCTTGCGATGGGCCTCGACTGGTACGGCATCCCCACGCGCAAGTCCAAGGTGCTCTACATCGTTGCCGAAGGCGCGTTCGGCATGCGGGACCGGCTCTCGGCTTGGTGTACCCACCACGGGGTGTCACCGAGCGAGCTAGGCAAGAACTTCTACGCCATCCCGAGCGCACCAAACATGCTGGACAACGACGACATCAAGCTGCTGGTGAACACCGTGCGCTCGGCGCTGGGCACCGTCGATCTGGTCATCGTGGACACCATGGCCCAGGTCACGCCCGGCGCGAACGAGAACTCGGGGGAAGACATGGGCAAGTTCCTGTCAAACGCGGGGTTGGTGGGCAAGGCGCTGGCCGCCACGGTCTGTCTGGTGGGGCACTCGGGCAAGAACGCGGACAACGGCTTGCGGGGCTGGTCCGGCATCAAGGGTGCGCTGGACTTCGAGTGCGAGGTGGTGCGGACCCAGGACTACCGCGCCCTGTCCGTGACCAAGCTCAAGGACGGGGTGGGCGAGGGCAGGGAGTACCGCTTCACGCTCGATGAGGTGGTGCTGGACTTCGATGTGGAGGATGGGGTCATCTCGTCGTGCGTGGCCGCTGAAGGCGAGGTGCTGGACTTCAGTGACGCCAAGGACGTTGCCAGCGCACAGGCTTCCGGGCGCAGGAAGGCGGCTAAAGAGGCCTCCAGCGACCAAGGCAAGGCTGGACGCCCATCACCCCGCGCTGAGGCCGTCAAAGCGTTCCTGCGGGGCGAGGCGGCCACGGACGGGCGCACCTTCCTGCGCGAGCCGCTGCTGGCCCGTGTCATGGCGCACCTGGTCTCATGCCCCGACGAAGGCGTCGGCTTCACGCTGGCGCAGGCCGACCACGGCGACACCAAGCGCATCACCCAGCGGGTGCTTTTGGGGCTCGAAAGGGAAGGCTTTTTGCGTTCCGAGGGCGACAAAGTGATCGTCACCGAAAACGAAATTAACGCGCCAGGCACCGGAACGTGCAATTTTTAACGGATTCGGAACGTGCAAATTTTGCAGAAACCTTCCGTCGAAATCCGTCGAAATAGTTTTGACGGAAGGGTTTTGACGGAAACATCCTTCCGTCAAAAACCCTCCCCGTATAGGGGGGTTTTGACGGAGGGATTTCGACGGAATTTTTGACGGAATTTTTGACGGAACGTGCAATTTTTTGCAGATTCAGACAAGGACAGGTGAAATGGTAAAAAACGCAAAATACATCGACTTCCATCGGGTCGAACCCCATCAGGTGGAGGTGGACCGCAGGCTCAAGAATTGGGCGGGGTGGGTGATCCCCCGCAACCCCGGCTGGGTCAGTCCCATGTTCCGGCAGTACCGCAGCGAGGAAAAGCTGGCGCAGGTGGACAAGCGTTACCGCATCACCTGTGACGTGCAGGACGCCTGGTTGGTGGAGAAGGCGGTGTGCCACCTGCCCATGCACCACCGCGACGCGATCCGCTGGGCCTACGTGGTGCGCAACACGCCCAGCGCTCCGATGCGTGAGCTCGGTGTAGAACGCGACACCCTCGCACGGCTTTTGCGCGACGGGCGGCAGATGCTGGTGACGACGCTCAGTCCAGGCTGGCAGTTCGCAGAGATGCGGGTGTGCGTGGGGGCTGGATAAGCTGCTGGCCCACCAAGGCCTCCAGATCGGCCTCTGCGCCCTCCGCGTTGACGATGCGGGACTCGGGCAGCAAGGCCGCAGCGATGGTCACGGCGGCGTTGTGCAGGTCGTGGCCGGGGATGCGGTAGAGGATGGGAGGGTTGGCCGACACCAAGCGGTGGGCGATGATCTTCACGCTGGTGCTGGACCTCACCAGCAAGGTGATGGCTTCCTCGGGCACGGAGGTCTTGCCCCGCTCCCAAAAGCGCACGGTCTCGGGCTTGACCTCCATGCGGTTAGCCAAGTCGGTGCGGTCCCAGCCGCACATCTCTCGCAGCGTTTGAAGTTCCGCACCCGTCAGTCGGTCCAAGTCAGTCATATCGTTCTCCAAAAAATTCCACTACACGGGGGCTGTCCGATTTTCACCGAGCCAGGCCCATTTGATCCAAAAATCCCACCACAGGGGGGCGATCGGATCGTGGTACTACTGATTCTTCATACAGTGGTTCTACGAAAACCGCAAAAAGAATACGGAATGCCCAAAAAATTCCACTACACCCCGCACCCCCGGCCACGCCACCAGGGCAAGGCCACCAGGGCAAGGCCACCAGGGCAATGCCACCAGGGCACGGCCACCAGGGCAAAGCCACCAGGGCAAAGCCACCAGGGCACGGCCACCAGGGCGAAGCCACCAGGGCAAGGCCACCAGGGCACGGCCACCAGGGCGAAGCCACCAGGGCAAGGCCGCCAGGGCAAGGCCACCAGGGCACGGCCACCAGGGCGAAGCCACCAGGGCGAAGCCACCAGGGCGCAAGGCGCAAAACAAAAAAGCCCTAGGGGGTCCGCCCGGTGCGTATTTGCACCTTGCGAACCCCCTAGGGCTTTCGTTTTTATCGGGTAAACGGGAAACCGGGCTTTTTAGCGTTTGCTGGCGTACCTTACCGCGTCGCCACAGTACCCGGCCAGCAACCTATAAACGCTGGCGAAGTCGTCAGGGTTGACGGGTTCGCGGCATTTGCGCATGTAAGCCCGTGAGGCGGTGTTGTGGCCGTCGTGGAGGGTGAAACACCCAATGGTTTTATCCCGTTGCACGTCGTCAGGGAAAAACAGTATAGGGCGGAGGCCGTGGTCGGTGGCTTCTAGTCGTGCGTCGATTCTCATTCGTCGCCCCCTTCCCGCACAATGCGCAAAGCGTCAAGGCGTGAACGCGCCCGCACGTAAGTGCAAACCGGCATGCCGTCAACCCAGCACCAGACCCCCCAGACATTAGACGGAAGGCCCCAATAAGCGCCCCCCTTGTCATATCCGTCCCCGCCACCTTGACGGCGGGCGTGTAGGCGCTTCACGCCTTGAAGGTTTGCCGGATTGTCACCGCGGCGGCCCATGGGTGAACCGTAGCGGCTTGAGACGTCAGGGAAAGGGTTAAATTGTTTTTTCATGGCGTGCCCCTTATTCGAAGCAATCGAAGAATTGAGAAATGGCGGATTCGTTTTCAAAATCCCCCGTATCGGTTTGCAGTTGGGCCGCGTCGTCGTCTTGCGCCCACCCGTTACCGTGGCTTTTAACTAAGTAGCGGGCGGTCGGTGTTGTGAATTGCAACATGGCGGTCCCCTTATTCGTCGTCTTCGTTGTCTTGCGCGGCTTGGTGTTCGCGTTCGTCTTCTGCGGCGCTTTCCGCCATGCTGTCTGCGGCATACGCCGCGTCTTCTGCGGTGTCGTATAGGTCCGCGTCAACGCTTGAGGCCATGCCTTCGCCCATGGACCACCCGGCCAAAAAACGGCCATGCGGTAAGGCGACAACGATCCCACGGATTTTCTCGCTGTCCCCGTAGTCGTCGGTAAACCATCCCGTGTGATCTATGCGGACCCCGGCCACTTCGTCGCACCATCGCCAACGGGTGAACGGCTGTCCGTCGCTGTCAAGGTAGAAGCCCCGCCCGGTGCCCGCGTCTTCGGGGCTTGGCGCGTGGAAATACTCCCCGCAGACCTTACGGCCCGCCCACTTTTTGCGAAGGGCCGCAGGCCCGCAGGCCATACGGGCGACGAAGCGCGGGAAGGTGAACCCGGCGAAAGCGAAGGGCGTAACGCCCTCAATTTTTGGCGTGTGCATTTTCAAATCCCCTTGAAGTAGACCCAGACCAGCAAAGGCCCGAAAAACAGAGCGGTCAAGATGGCCGCCTGCAATAGTTCGATAGCGTGGCGTTTCATGGCGTTCACTCCCCGAAAAAGAAGTGGGAGGCATACTCGCAAAGGGTGTCAGACGACGCCCCGAAATACTGGGTCCAAGATGCTCCCCAGTCCTGATATTCAAGCCACGCCCGCACGGGTTCGCCCCGGCTAAGTTCGCCCATGATGCGAACGGCGGGCCCCCCGGTGCATAGCAAAATCTGAAACTCCCCGGCCTCCAGTGTTTCGCCGGGTGAGGCCCAGTCGCTGCGGACCTCCACGGATAACGGGTCTTCTTGGATGCGTTCGCGGGCTTCGTCTGCGTCGTCCCAGTCCCCGGCTGCGTCTTCGAGTTCTTCGAGTTCTTCGGCGTCTTGCGGGTTGTCCTGCCCCCATGCGATACGGTGTACTTCGGGGCTTGCGAGATTCCCTAGGGCATCGTTTCTGTATGCGTTGCGTTCTTCGCGCAGTTCTTCGAGCCGGTAATAGTCGCAAGCCACTGCGGCCAACATACGGACAATGCTTCCGTACTGTGCGCGGGCTTGGCCTTCTGCGGTGTCTTCTGTGTGTGTGGTGTCGGTCATGGTGTAACCCTTTCAAGTGGTGCCGGGGTTTCCCCGGCCTTTGTGTCTGGGGACGTTTCCCCAGCTCACAATTTAAATGTACCACAACCGCAAAGTAGTTGGAAGCCCCCGCGTGAAAATAATTTGAGAAAAAGAAGCGGGGACAAACCCTAACCCCGCCACCAAGTGCGAAGCCCCACCACAACCAAAACACCCTAGACCGGGCGGCCCCTTTGGTTTTCCGTTTTCTCCCCGGTTTTCGGGAGGTGTTGGGCGGGCATACCCGGCACGCTGGCAACCCCCAGATGAACCGGCCCGAAACCCGCACTTTTCCCGCTTTCTCCCTTGTTTTTGGGAAAGTGAAAACCGCACGGATTCAGCGTGCCCATGGACGGCACTGGACGGCCCGCCAAGCCCCGCGCCATGCGCCATGCGACCACCCCACCACCCCATGCAGAAAGGGCCCTTCCTGCCCCGTCTGGACCCCGCGCCGCGCCTTCCATGGGGCCGGGGGCGGGGTGAAAGTCCAGCGATCCGGCCACCTAGAT
>JACCDX011502311.1_pt1 | contig 28864 bp, 26 predicted proteins | sample 7449681 | NCBI WGS metagenome assembly JACCDX01 (sample SAMN15323450, study PRJNA562643) | freshwater metagenome | isolation source: river surface water | place: USA:Blue River Watershed | collected 2017-08-18
AATCAAACAATAAATGATTATATGATGATAAAAGATACTGTAAATATGGATGCGCAACAAATATTCCTAAATAATATTGAAAATATAAAATTATTTTTAATAAATAATAATATTAAAACAAATATATTAATTGATAAATATTTTAGCCAATTTAATGTAACAACATTATTTGACCTAAATTTTTTGATAAAAATATGTGTTGAAAATAACATTACTGAAATATATTATTTAGAATGTGTTGAAAATGTAGAATATTTAATAAACATGATGAAGTCCCAATATGAAAAAGAGTATAAATATATTAAATACAATAACAAACTGAAAATCAATAAAAAAATATCACTTTTATATTTAAATACCGATAAAAAATTTAACTTCAAAACATTATTAGGTTTTGATAATATCATCATAAAAAAAGAACTTACTAATTTCTTTGAAGTTTTTTACATTAAAGAGAAAAATGAAAATTATTATTTCCTCAATAGAAATGAATTTACCATCGGTTAAAGTCCAAAATAATTGTCGAATCTTTTAAATTCAATGGGTGTAATATTGGCACTATTTTTTAAATTCTCATCTTTATATTTACTGCATAATTTATTATATAAATTCATATAATAATTATCATTATTATCTTTTCTGTAAAGTTTCATTATATTGTGATATATATTATTTTTATTTTCATCGACCAAATAATTTGGATCAATGTCTATTTTCGCAATATAACACAATATTTTATCAATATCAATCTTTTTCTCTATTTGTCTTACAACGTAATTATGTTTATAAAAGTTTTCATATGTCAAAACTTTATTAAAGTCATTTTGATTGTATTTTTTCGTTAATTCGCACGATTTTTCAATCAATTTATTTTTATTCAAAAGGGGGGTCTCATGCGTACATATATAACACGTCTCCATTTTTACCACATTATATTTTTTTGATAAATATTGTATGGAATAAGATAGATGAACCAAATCATCACCAATAATAATTGTTTTTGGATAAAATTTAAATATTTTGTTTACAAAATCAATTAATAAAGCATCATCTTTACAAAAATCAATATAAAACATATCTACATTTATTGAATATTTTGTCAAAAAATCGATTGAAAGATAATTGTCATTTTTAATACTAAAAACATTGCAATGATCTTTTAAATTGGAATTGAATGTTTCAAATCGCATATATTTATAAAAAAAATTAGTGTCATCTGGTTGTAATTCTTTAGTTATATAATCGGTTAAAAAAAGATTGTCAAATCTATCAAATGCATAAAAATCAATATTTTTATTTTTATTAGATATGTATTTACTGGATTTTCCCATATAAACACCCAATTCTGCAACACTATTTATGTCATAATTGTCGAAAACGTGATCCAATGCTAATCTATTTTGAAAACCAAACCATCCAAAATCAGTTGTTGGAATAAATTTTGTCATCCATGATTCTATTTTTGAGACTGTATTGTTTTTTAAGAATCCTACTCTGCAATTCTTTATTCCAGATGATTCATATGAAGTGATATCTATTTTGAATGAAATGTCAGTAATTAGAACACCAAGTGTATAATATATTCTATTATAAAAATCATTTAATGCTGACATTTTATCTAAAAATATATTTGAAAATCCATTTAGCTGTTCAATAAGTATTGGTGTTAAATATATTACACCATCATATACAATTGGAAATACTGGAATTGAATTTATTTCCAATATATTTGTATTATTTTTATTGTTGTGATTGTTATTATTTTTATTATCTTTATCAATTTTATTAAAATCAATTATAATAATATCGGGTTTATTCTTATATTTTTCAAGTATTACTTCATTTATATTTTTGTTATTTTTAAATTTTATAATTATTTTATTTATATTTTCACCATTTGTATCATAAAATTTATTGACATTTTCTGCTTCAATAACTTTACGTTGATTAACAGGAATTAATTTTAATTTTCCGGTATCAACCAATTTTTCAATTGACATTTTACTCATTATAATATATGAATATATTAATATATAAATATATAAATTTATAAATTTATTTATTTTTTTAGTAAAATATATAAATCTTTACACCATTCTTGAAATAACATATATCTCAAACAATTCATGAGATTTGCAATTATATATTTTTGCCATTCTTTCCATTCTATTTGGATCAATAATTTTTTCATTTAATTCCTTTAATACAGAATTATTAAATATTATTTTATTGAACAAGTAATTCGTAAACATATCTTTTTCAACATGTGTCATCTGTATATTATTTGGCTGATCCCTATATGCATTTTTTGATTTTGTTTTTTTAGCATATTTATCAAAATATTCTTTATTAACATATAATCCATTAAGTAAGGGATCATTAAAACAACCATTAATACATAAACGCATATTCGTATTTAAAAATATGTATGTTCCATCACTATTGTCAGGCATACGATAGATAACTACTTGAAATGGATTCTCTTCTCTATTTCTTAAACGAGATAAATCATATGTATCTTTAAGTACAAGTATTTCCAAATCACGGGGAAGATTATTTTCATTTAATTCATGATTAAATGAATAACTATCAATTTCAAGATATACGACACTATCTGGTATAGAACCTTTCTCAAGCGGTCTATTAAAACCTGAACCGAGAATGAGAATTTTTGTACCATAAGGGATATCATCCGGTTTAAGAGGTTGATTAAAATATGAACCTGATTTATTCTTTTCAAAACTGACCATGATTGTTCCTATAGGAATATCGTTTGGTTTAAGTGGTTGATTAAAATAAAGACCAAATACAACTTTTTGCGTTCCTTTTGGAATAACTCCATTTTCAAGTGGATGATTATAGTGAGTACTAAAAATCAATGTTTTTAAACCAACTTGCAAATTACCCTCTTTCAATAGTTTATCGAAATCATTACCCAAATCGACATATATAGCACCTTTCGGTATAACGTCGATAAAAAGTTCTTGATTAAAAGAATTACCAAATATGACATATTTTGTCGTTTTAGGAATGGCATTTGGTTTCAATGGTTTATTAAATTGGTATCCAAATTTAATATATATTAAACCGTCTTTTATCACATCAGGCTCAATAAAATTATTGAATAAAGAATTCAATATTAAATGAGTTAATGTAGATGGGAAATCGCCTTTATTTAATGGATTATTGAATAAAGCATCATGTAAATTAATGTATCTTATTCCCTCTTTAAATAAACCGTCTAATGGTTGATCAAATGAACGATACATTATGACATGCGTTATTCTTTTATCTATACTATTCTTTTCAATAAACATATTATTATATCTCATACTCCCATAAAATTTTATTTTTGTAACGTGATTATCTTTTGGGATATTGTTATATGTTATTTTAAACAATCTGTCGATGTTGACACATGTAGATCTATTTTCAACATTAAAATTAAATATTTTTTCATCCAAAAGGATAAATTGATAGTGATTATTAAGCAAAAATTTAACAAGCGACATTTTAATAATATATGAATATTAATACCATTGTTAACAGTTTAGTTATATAATGATATTTATTCATCAATTTTTTTGTCTATTACTATTAATTATTGCAATAAGTTATTGATAACATCATTAAATTCCACATTATACTCATTACAAATCCTCATAAGACGATTTGGATTAAATACCTTTTCAATAAGCTCTTTATAAATAATATTTCCTTTTAGTGATTCTTTTTCATAATCTTCAATGAATTTACAAAATAAATATCGATCCCTTAATTGGTAATAGAAAATATGGTTGTTTTTATAGTCATAGTAATCCTTTGTTAGAAGATGTCTATCATATCTCGTATCAGCATTATCATTTTTTATTAAAAAAGTATTATTATTAATTTTATCTAAAGTAACATCATAATGAGAAACAACCAATTCACATAAATTTTTGGGTAAATTATTTCTATCAATAGGATGTCTATAAGTAAAGAAGAATTCCAAATATAATAAAGAATCTGGCAATAAACCTTTTTCAATAATTTTATCGAAAAAACGACCGAATTCAATAATTCTAACTCCTTCTGGTATGTCGCCCTTTTTAAGTTTATTAAAATTTTCTCCAAAAAAAATATGTCGTATTGTATTAGGCAAATCCTTGCAAGATTGGTTAAAATAATGACCAAAATCAATACGCTTTGTTCCATATGGAATATCTCCTTTTCTTATCTTTTGATTAAATTTGCTTAATAAATTAAATTTTAAATATTTTAAATTTCTCGGCAAAATACCCGTTAAAGGTTTGTTAAATTGCTTTAAATAAAGATATATTACGCTATCCGGTATTGCACCAGGTGAAATTGTCGGTTCAGCATTTAACAAATATGTTTCGTTAAATATTAAATGAGTAATTCCATAAGGAATCATTCCAGGTTTTATCTCTCTAATAAGATCAGGTGGAAGTTTTAAATGTGTTATCGTATTTGGAAAAGAAATATTGTCAAATACACAATTTTTATGATCATTTGTTGTTTGATAAGCCTGAAGAACAGTTAGATATTTTACGGTTGATGGAATAACTATTTTACCACCATTTAATTTGATAAAATTAAAATCGATCGTTAGTGATATAACACTACTTGGAATGATTAGATTTTTATTTTTAATATTTATTAATGATAATTCCTTTATGGTATTAGGTATAATATCATCTTTAAAAATATCGACATTATTCAATGTTAATTCCGTAAGTGTAGCAGGAAAAGAATTTGGTAATATGGGAGTATAATGTATATTTTTAAGTAATAATTTGTTTGTTTTTTTTGGAATACTAGTGTGATTTATGCTTCCGTTTGTAATATTGAATATTCGATGTTCCTCCGCTATTTAAAACCGTATAAAAGTGTATAATTTTACTTAATCAGTATAAACAGTTATAAATACTTGGCAACTAAATAGATTAATATTTAATTGCTTTTCTTTTTAGAATAATACTGAACGGTTTATTTGACGACATAATAGCGGAAAGCCGTATGTTTAAATTTTAAATGTTAATTGATTTTATACTTTTTAAAAATATATTCCTTGCACCATTATAATCTCTTTTTATGTTCATATCGCAAAATTTACAGTGATATATAGAATCACCTTTTAAATCTTTTTTTATTTTTCCGCAATTTGTACACATTTTTGATGTATAATGTTCATTTATTATATGTAAATTAACATTTTTTATTAAACACTTGTATTTTAACTTCTGTATAAAGGAATAAAATGATAATGTTGTTGCTATTCTTTTATTCATTGTACTTAAAACACTATTTTTATTACTTATAATACTCTTGGTACTCCATCTCCCAATTACTATCGTTTTATAAGTTTTCGTTAAATAATGTATAATTTTATGATGCGTATCATTTATCTGATTTTTAATTCGTTCTCTCATTATATTTGTATATCTATTTCTTTTTTTACTTTTTTTAATTTTTTCACGTTTATCTAATGATAATAATTCTTCATTTAATTTGTCTTTAATGTTATTTCCAATTTCTATATAATTTTTATTTGTTGTACAACTTAAAAATGTTCTTATTCCTGGAACAATTGAAATGTAATTTGTATTATTGATATCATTAGTTTTTTCTACTTTTTCAGGAACAATTAAAATAAATTTTTTAGTGCTTTTATTGTAATGGATTTTACAGTCATGATTTACATTATATAGAAAATTTGATTTATTTAAAAATTCTTTACCCAATGCTGTTTTTATAAAAGTTTTTCCGTCTTTTGAAAATGCTTGTTTTTCAATGTCCATAACTAATGATGATTTAGTTGTTTTTAATTTTCTAATTCTATACTTTTTAATATGTCCATTTTTTAAATTAGATTCTGCAGATTTAAAAGAAGCACATGCTAATTCTACTGCTTTATCCAATGAGTGAATAGGAGTTTTAAATTTTTTTGCAATATCAGATATTTTTTCTTTTAAAAAGTATGTTCTTAATATTTTTGAATCGTATGAAATTTCACAATTGTCCTCTTTTGTTATCCGTTCGATTTTTTCAATTCTTTTTTTCTTTCGCTGTTCAATTTCTTTTAATTCTTCTTCTTTTGTTTTTTTCAATGGTTTATCTTCCTTTTGCATATTGGACAGTTCATTTAGTCTTTTTTCTTCCTCATCTTCTTCTACAGTTTTTTTAACGGGTTTGTCTTCCTTTTGCATATTGAATAGTTCATTTAATCTTTTTTCCTCCTCTTTCTTTTTGAATTTTTCAATTTTTAAAAGTTGTTTTTCTTCTTTTGTTAATATGGGTTTTATTTTTTTTTCAGCAATATGTTTTTCTTTCTCCTCAGCTTTTATTTTTTTTTCTAATATTCTTTTTTCTTCTTCTTCAGCTTTTATTTTTTCTTGGATAATATTGTTATTATATTTTCTTTTATTTATAAAACTTACAGTTTCATTAAAAATTATTCTATATCCATTCATCATATTTAATAAAGTTTTAGATTGTTCATATGTTGGACTTAAACATATTTTTTTACATTTATAAATTTTATTGGGTATTTCATTTTCAATGTCATTAAAAGTATAATTATTTTTATCATGTTTATTTATATCATAAACAGTCATATTATAAAATCCTTTTGTTTTAATATCATTACTATTTGATATATCATATAATGGAACAGTTTTTGAATGATTCAATATTGAATCTTCCATAATTTGTTTAAAATTATGCTTAATTTTATGTTTTTTCTTTTTCATTTTTTATATGTATTTATATATAATTATATCTTTAAATAGCTTTTTATTAAAGATTAAAATATTAAAAAAAATTAATATAAAAAAATATTAAATAATATATTTTATAAATAAAAATGAGTTTTTTTAAAAATCAGTACTATACACCAAAAGAAACAAGTGAAAAATTAGGTGTGCATTTTCAAACATTGAGAAATTGGGAGAAAGAAGGAAAAATAAAATGTATAAGATCACCTGGAGGAAAAAGATTTTATGATTTAAATGGATTTTTAAAAAAATATGACAATAACGGAAACAATAAATTACAAATTGAAGAAAAAGAAAAATTAAAAAGAAAAATATGTTATTGTAGAGTAAGTTCTAATTCACAAAAGATTGAATTAGAAAACCAAATTAAATACATGAAGATAAAATATCCGGATTATGAGATGTTATATGACATTGGTAGTGGTATAAATTTTAATCGTCCTAATTTTAATAAAATTTTAAATTACGGAATTAACAACGAGATTGAAAGTTTGGTAGTATCATATAAAGATCGTTTATGTAGAATAGCATATGAACTGGTAGAAAATATATTAAAAGAATATTCAAATTGTAATATTATAATTGAAAACGATGAAGAAAAAAGTCCAGAAGAAGAATTAATAGAAGATATGTTACAAATTGTAACAGTATTTAGTTCAAGATTGTATGGAATAAGAAGTTATAAAAAATTTTTAGATGAGAAAGAAAAAGAAAAATCATAAAAATACATGTACCTATTTTTATACACTTTTATACGATTTTAATCGACTGTTGACTAACCCCCCGTTTATTTCCATTTTTTTTCAATATAAATTTTTCAAATGTGTCACAATAACTACAATCAAAATCATTTTCATAATTATTTTCTAAATAATTATTATTGTTGTATAATATCGTTTTATATAAATCTATATTCATAAATGTCGTATTTTTTACTTGCGTTTTCTTATTTTATTTTTTATAGTCGATTGTTTATTTTTAACATCATTTCTTTATATCAATTATATTCGATAAATATTTAATAATTCGTATAATTCAATATTATAATCGCTACATATTTTAATTAGTCTATTTGGTGAAAAAATTTTTTCAGTCAGTTCTTTATATATTACTTTTCCAATCAATTTATTTTCAGCAAAATGAATTGCAATATGTTCTTGCAAAAGTATTAGCTCTGTCTGTCCAAGAGAAATATTTTGACCATCAATATTGTAATGATAATCCTCTATTTCAAATAAAGTAACGTCTTCATAAGTATGTTTAACAATTAAAATATTTTTGGACGTTCCTTTGTAAATACTTGTATCATATAATCTCAATTCAATTAAATTTGGTGGTAAATTTGTATCATCTAGACGATGTTTATAATTTATACCAACCTCCAAAAATAAAATTGTATCGGGAATATCTCCTTTATTTAACGGATGAGTGTACGAGTTGTTTAGTATTAAATGTATGGTACCATATGGAATATCACCGGGTTTTAACGGATGATTAAATCGGTATCCCATATTTATATAAAGAACATTACTAGGAATATCACCAATCTTCAATGGATAATTGTAAATTCCTAAATGAATTATTTTTATATTATTGTGAATAATATTTGGTTCCAATGACTGATTGAAATTATTTCCAAAATATATGATTTCAATTTGTGGAGGAATATCTCCTATCTTTAGTGGTTTTGTAAATTTATATTGTGAAAAATCTATATCATAAACGGTTTTTGAAATATTTTTAAGATCATCTATTTTATCATTGCTTTTTACATAAATTTTTTTGTTTCTGTCATCTTCTTTCCTTTCAATGAAATCTATATAATATAAGAAATCTTCATTTTCAATCAATATTCTTTTATACAAATCTATATTCATCTTTATTAGTTTATTAGTATATTTATAGTAAATTGTTTATTTTTAATATTATTTCTTTATATCAATTAAAATCGATAAATGTTTAATAATTCATACAATTCAATATTGTAATTGCTACATATTTTAATAAGTCTATTTGGTGAAAATATTTTTTCAGTCAGTTCTTTATATATTATTTTACCAATTAATTTATTTTTATTAATGGTTTTGTCAACATTATATTTATCATTAATACCAATTTCTAAATGAGTAGAACCATATATATATTGATCTAAAATTGAATTATGTAGACCAATCAGTATGTTATTATTCATCTCTTTTAATTTTTCAATATTAATTATTTCATACAAATTCATAGAAATAAAGATTGAATCAATATATTTGAAAGCATCAATATCTATTTTAATACAATTTAATAGAATTAAATTAATATGTCTAACACTTTTTGGTATATTTTCGTCACTTATAATTTGGGAAAAATAAGTTCCAAAATGAAGATAAATAACGCTATTTGGTATATCACCTGGTTTTATTATTTGATTAAACATTATACTAAATACTAAAAATACAACACTATTTGGAATAATTCCACAATCCAATGAATGATTAAAATATCCTCCTAAATGTAAAATTTCAACACTATTTGGAATAATTCCAATGGTAAGTTTACGATTAAATTTAAAACCCATATGCAATATTTTTACGCTATTTGGTATAGAACCCACTTCTAATTCTTGATCAAAATAATATCCAAGATGAAGAGATATGACACCAAAAGGAATAACTCCTGGTTTTAATGGTTTATCAAAATTATTACTTAGTGAAAGGTGTATTACGCTATTCGGTATGATGCATTCAGTATTTCTATCAAATGAGTCATAAAATGATTTTAATTGTTGATTAAATTTCCAACCAAATTTAAGAGATTTAATTGTATTTGGTAATACAAATTTAGTATTAAAATTCGTTCCAAATTCTACTGATACAACACCATATGGGATAACTTCCCCTCCTATTATTTGATTAAATTGTAATCCAAATATTATTTCCCGTACAGTATTGGGAATAACACCTGGAAGTATCGGCTTATTATAGGAATTGCCAATAAAAAGATGTTTAACGCTACTTGGGATAACATCGTATTCCAATTGAGATATTATATCTAACTTTAAATGAGTAACTGAATTGGGTATAAGTCTTTTTAGAGATTTAAAATTATCGTCATTAATCGATACGTATTTTATGTTATTTTTAATCACATATTTTATATCATTATGACTCTTAATTTCATAATACTTTATCTCTTTTTTTCTCTCTATTAAATCATCATGTTTTTCCAAAAAAGTGCGATATAGATCTCTTGATATCATTTTTTTATATTTATCTTTTTTATATTATCTTTTTTATATTTTATAATATATTTTATATCATGTTCTTTTTATATTGATTCTTAGTTCTCCAACTTTAGCAAAATTTCATCTATTGATAAAACTTTATCATAATTAGATATAATATCGTATATAACACGTAATATCTCGTCATATTCATCAATATCTTCATCAACAAGTGATTTAACATATTTAGAATATTCAATATAATTTTGGGGAACATTTCCAGCAACATGAGTAGCTTCATTCCATTGCGATGCATTTTCTCCGTCAATAAGATGGAGAAATACTGTCGCTAATGTCCAAATATCATCATTTATATCGGGTTGTTCTCGAATTTTACGTGAAGATGTAAAATTGGTTAAAATAGCTCTTTTTAATTTTGGATGTCTTTTTTTCGAATCATCATATTCTAAAACTAAATTTTTCCACTCTCCAATATCCCAATGACAATAACCGACTGAATGTAATTTATTAAGACCAATAAATAGATCTCTCATAATACGTTTCATCGTTTTAGGGAAAATTTTGTCTTCATTCTCAATTACATCATCTAATGTGATACAATTATTGATATCAATATACTCAAATAATGCACCTTCTAAATGATGTTTTTTCATAAATAAAAAACTATCTGTTTTACCGTATCTCTTTTGTAATTCGGTATAAACTTCATTTTCTATTTCATTTCGACCGTTGACCAAAATATACTTTTGGTTCTCTATAACAATCAATTCTGCTTTAGGTTCACACATTGTAATTTTACTCGTGATTATATATTTTATAATATTTATAAATGAAAGAGATTACTAGAAAATATATTCATCAATTTTTTTTATCTTTTTGCGATTTAATGAATATTTATTAACATATGTAGTTGTAAAAGATCATAATTAAGATTTAGAGTATTGGTTTATTGTATTTATGTATATCTAAATCAATTTTAGAGAAAAAAAATTGATAGATAATTTTCATAGTATTATTATATTGTAGTTTAAAAATATAATAATATAATTTATTGTAAAATAATGAGTGCAAATACTAAAACTGATATGAAATATAGGACTCTTACAACATATTGTATTAGTCTGCTTTGTGAAGTAAATTTTATTAATACAAATGAACGTGATCATGCTATTGAAGCATGGATATCTCTTGTAAATGTTGATGTTACAAAAAAATTATCGCAATTTCACGCTCTTTTAATGCTTAAATTAAACAACAATATTGCAAGAATCAACATGATTATTCATATGCTACAAATAATATCCTCTAATATAAGTAGACGGACAAATTTACCAAGAAATGTATCAACAAATGTATCAACAAATGTATCAACAAATGTATCAACAAATGTATCAACAAACGTACCGATTACTAATTTTAGTCGAAATGTTGTTAGACATTCACGATATGCAAAAGAGAATGTTAATGAGATAGATATTATGTTAAATAATCGTGATAGAATTAGAAGGATCCCAAAGGATGCTTTTTTTAATTTTATCAATAAACTGATTGAATTAATATACAAAATACCACTCATTTCACGTAATGATCGTTTAATGTACAAGTTTTTATTTGCAACAGCATTGAGAACAAATCATGATGACAATATCGAGTGCATTCATGAATTTAAAAGATTAATGACAGAAATTATTAAGGATACTGGTCAAAATAAAATTATTATGGATTTCATTTCTAGATTACTGGGTATACGAAATATTTAATGTTTAATATCCAAAGAAAATAAATATATCATATTTTTGCACCATTAATTTTACGTTTTTATAAAAATAAATGATAAAACAATTATAAAACCACTTACAAGTAGTAATTTTTTATCAAATCATAGAACGAAATATTATATTCATCACAAATGCATTTTAAACGCATTGGATTCAATACTTTATTCACCATTTCTTGATGAAGACCACTATGGATATATTTTTTATTCATAATGATATCAACCATATATAGCATTAATTGTGTTGAAAGATAAATATCAACTATTTTAGTTTCAGATATCAATAAAAATGATGGATCTCTTGTAAAATGTGAAGCATAACCATGCCAAAAAAATCCTCTTCTAAATATCGTTATATTTTTATTTGATAAATTTATGATAGTACTTATATTATAATCGTAAGCAATTTCAATAAATAATATATTAGACATACTATCACAATCAATTGGATATTTATATGAATTTCCAAATTTAATATAAACTAAATTTTTCCACTCTCCAATATCCATATGACAATAACCGACTGAATGTAATTTATTGAGATCAATAAATAGATCTCTTATGATACGTTTCATTGTTTTAGGAAAAATTTTATGTTCATTGTCAATTACATTATCTAATGTTATACAATTATTGATATCAATATACTCAAATAATGTACCTTCTAAATGATGTTTCTTCATAAATAAAAAACTATCTGTTTTGCCGTATTTCTTTTGTAATTCGGTATAAACTTCATTTTCTATTTCATTTCGACCATTAACCAAAATATACTTTTGGTTCTCTATAACAATTAATTCTGCTTTAGGTTCACACATGGTTATTTCAGTTGTAATTATAGATGTTTTTATAATATTTATATGAAAATATGGTGTTAGTAAAAATAATGATTAGTTTTTTTAATTTTGACCATATGATTCGAATAATTGATGTAGCTCCATATTATACTTATCACAAAGGCGTTTTAAACGCAATGGATGAAAAAGATATTCAGTCAGCTCATTACGAAGCGGTTTAATTTGCTCTTTCATTGCATCATGATCCAATGGTGCCAATAAATGTATAGCATTAGGATTAGATGATAAATTTACCCATGATATATTCTCCATATTATCTTCCAATAAAGATATACCATTTGGATTTTTTGATAAATATGACCAATATATATTGTCAATATTATTTTTCAATATATGGATTGCATTTGGATTTCCAGATAAATATTCCCATGAATCATCAGTCAATTCATCGATATTCTCTTCGATAATTTTAATGGCATTTTTATTACCAGTAATATTTGACCAATTTATTTTATCGAGATTATTTTCCAATATATGAATGGCATTTTTGTTAAACGACAATTCATCCCAATCTATTTCGTCTAAATTCTTTTTAATAAGTGAAATAGCTTCACTATTTCTTGATAAAGTTATCCAATCAATATTATCTTTGAAACGTTTTTGGCTCAAAATAGAGATTGCATCTTTACTTTCATTTTCACACAAACTTATCCAATCTATGCGACTAATATTCTTTTTCAATATATTTGTTGCATTTGGATTTCGCGATAAATAATCCCAATCTATATATGAATAATTGTCGTTTAAAATAGCGATTGCACTGGGATTTTTTGATAAAGCTAACCAATTAATAGAACTGCAACCATATTCTTCAATGTGTTTTTTTATTAAATTAATCGCATTAGGATTTATGTTTGATGATAGACCACACCAATCTATAAGATCGGGAAAAGATTCCAAAATATGGACAGCATTTTCATTCGATGAAAAATTATGATAGTCTATATTTTCATTTAGATTAAACAATGGACGTATTGTAAACATTTTTATTATTTATATTGTTGTTTTATACCGTAATATATAAAACGATATATTAATAAAAATAAAAAATCAATTTTTTTGTTTTATTTTTATTTAATTCCAATTTCAACTTTGACCATATGATTCGAATAATTGATGTAGCTCCATATCATACTTTTCACAAAGGCGCTTTAAACGCAATGGATGAAAAAGATATTCAATTAGATCATTACGAAGCGATTTAATTTGCTCTTTCATTGCATCATGATCTAATGGTGCCAATAAATGCACAGCATTAGGATTGGATGATAAACAATCCCAATCGATTTTCTCCATATGTTTTTCCAATAAAGATATACCATTTGGATTTAAGCATAAAAGCACCCAATTTATTTTGTCGATATTTTTTTCAAGAATAGGTATGGCATATTCATTCATTGATAAAACAGAAAAATTATGTATACTGATTTTTTCCGAATATTTATATAAAAAAGGTATAAGTTTATTTTCTCTGTGTGATACTTGAACGCTTGGTATTTTATCTAAATTCTTTTCCATTATGGACGTCGCATTTTTATTCAAAGACAAATTTCCCCAATGTATTTTGTCAATATTCTTTTCAAGTATAGATATTGCACCTGGATTGACTGTCAAATTAGACCAATCAATTTTGTCCAAATTTTTTTCCAAAATATGAATAGCATTTGGATTTAATGATAATTCTTTCCATCGAATTGCATTTGGATTTCTTTCCAATACACCGACTGCATTTGGATTACTTGATAACTTTTTCCAATCTACTTTACCCAAATATTTTTCAATAATATTTATTGCACTTTTATTGAGTGCAATATTTAACCAATTTATTTTATCAATATTATTTTCAAGAATCGATATGGCATTTTCATTTTGTGTTATGTAATTCCAACAATGCATATCTAATTTATCTGATATTTTATCAAATATCAATTCAATATTTTTATTGCTACATATATTTATTAAAGTTTGGTGCGTTATTTTATCAAGATTCTGTTCAATTAATTTTATTGCATTTTTATTAGGATTTGTACCAATATAGCACCAATCTATTTTATCAATATTCATTTCTAAAATATCGATGGCATTAGGATTTAATGACAAACGTTCCCATGAAACATTGGGATTAATATTAAATATTGGTTTCATATTTTTTATGTTTTTTATATTTTTATATTTTTATTTTTATATCGATTTATATAAATCGATATAAAAATAATTTTAATAAATATACAATAAAAATGAATATCGATTTATATAAAAAGCTTTTTTTTAATCATATTGTATTAGAAAATAATTTTAATAAAAATAATAAAAATAATGAATTTAATTACACACATGATAGTTATAACACAAATCATACCATAAAAAATGGTTACATTCCAAATGATATAGAAGAATTATATTTTAATCAAAACGGAATTATATATTTTGAACCAAATTCCATACCAAATTCTGTTAAAAAATTACATATAAATAATTTTGCTGATTATGAGAAAATTAATATAATTCCAAATGGTGTTGTTGAACTTTATTTGAATATAAACTTTATCAGCTTCCACCCATTGAAATTCAAAAAAGGTGTTATACCAAATAATGTAAAAGATCTTTGGTTACTGATCAACAATAATAATGGTGAAAATATGGTTGACGAAATAGGTATTATTCCTCATGGAGTTACTCATCTTCATTTAAATTATCAAAAGAAATTAATTAATCAATTAAAACCAGGAATTATCCCAAACAGTGTAGTTGAATTAGACTACAACGGAAATATCGATGTCGGTGTTATACCAAATAGTGTTATCAAATTAGGTATAAATTGGTATGATGAAGAGTTTTGTAAAAAAATTGAACCAGGTGAAATTCCATATGGTGTCAAAGAATTATCGTTAGGTATGGTGTATAATTATCCTTTATACAAAGGTATGATACCAAAAAGTGTTGAAAAATTAGAGTTAAGTTTTGATTTTAATCATCCCATTGAGATAGGAGATATACCATATGGTGTTAAAGATCTTCATTTAGGTGTTGATTTCAATAAACCGCTTAAAAAAGGTGTCATTCCAGATAGTGTAATAATATTATGGTTTAGTGATGAGTATAATCATCCGTTAGATCCAGGCATTATACCGCAAAATGTAAAAAAATTATATTTAAGTAATTCATTTACATGTGAATTAGAAGAAGGTTCTATTCCATATGGTGTTGAAATTCTATGGATTGGCAAATCATATGATAAAGTACTTAAAAAAGGAATTATTCCAAGTACAGTTAAATTTTTAGATATATATTCGCGTCATGATATATTGCGTGAAGATTCAATACCACATGGCACAATTAAAGTTCATTTAGGCTATGAAAATATTACGAAAGAATTATATATTCCCGATAGTGTATATTTTTTGGATTTATCATGTACAAAACATAAATTAAATATAAATTCTTCACCAAATAACATTAAAATTCTACATGTAAATAAAAATTTTGAAGAAAATAATCCAGAAATTCTCGATATTATACCTAAATTATATGAATATAAAACATCATATGAGAGTATTTTTATAAAAGAGAATTTTGATAAATTTAATGGAATTATATTGACAAATCACCCAAAATATGTTGTTTGTTACCATATTTATAAAGGAAGTGAATATACCGAAGATGAAATGTCATATGATATTAGTAAAAAAGACGATTTTGACATCTATATTGGTAATTTTACGAAAGATAAGTTTATTGGAAACGTTATTTGTAAAGAATTATGTGAAAAGATTTTTGAGCCATCAAGATTAATAAAATTTTGCAAAGATAATAATTTATCTTTTTGCGATTTAATGAATATTTATTGACAATTGTAGTTGTAAAAGATCATGATTAAAATTTAAATGTTGGTTTATTGTATTTATGTGTATCTAAATCAATTTTAGAGAAAAAAAATTGATAGATAATTTTCATAGTATCATTATAATGTAGTTTAAAAATATAATAATATAATTTATTGTAAAATAATGAGTGAAAATACTGAAACTGATATAAGAAATAGGTCTTTAACAATACATTGCCTTAGACAGCTTTGTGAAATAAAACGTATTAGCACAAATGAGCGTGATCATGCAATTGAAGTATGGGCGTCTCTTGTAAATGTTGATGTAAAAAAAAGAGTATCCATGTTTTATTCTCTTTTGACGATTAAATTAAATAACAATAGTGAAAGAGCAATTGCCATTATTAATTTGCTCAAAGTAGTTTGTTATGTTATGGATAAAAAAGAGAGAGAAAATACTGGTTTTACATCAACAACACCATCTGCATCCAATGTCGTTGAATATTCACAATATGCAAAAAATAATATTGATGCAATAGATATTATGATAAATCGTCGTAACAAAATTAAAAGGATTCCAAAACATGTTTTTAAAGATTCAATCAATAATATATTTTTTTATTTATGCAAGGTGAATGAAATTACAAAAGAAGATCGTTTAATGTACTTATTTTTATTTGCGATGGCACTTAAAACATATTCTCATAATAATATTTTATGTATCAATGAATTTGAAGGATTAATAATGACTAATATGAACGGAGATGATATTATTGATAAAAATGAAATTACCATTAAGTTTATTAATAAAATATTAGATAGATTAACAAATTTATTGGAAGATATAACAAATAAAGAAACATGTAAAGTTGTATTTTTTACATGTGATGGTTTATTAAATTTATATATTTTGGATGTATAAATTACACAATAAATTATTTTTTTTTATAAAAGCTGAGAATAAAATTTCAAATGTGATGAGAACAACATTTTTACAAATTTTATTTTGATAGTGTAGTATGAAAAATCTTGATACATAAAAATAAATTCCAAACAAATTATAAAACCACTTACGTATAGTAATTTTTTATCATATCATATAATGAAACATCGTATTTATCACAAATGCATTTTAAACGCATTGGATTCAATACTTTATTCACCATTTCTTTATGAAGATCACTATGGATATATTTTTTATTCATAATGATGTCGACCATATATAGCATTAATTGTGTTGAAAGATAAATATCAACTATTTTAGTTTCAGATATCAATAAAAATGATGGATCTGTTGTAAATTGTGAAGCATAACCATGCCAAAAAAATCCTCTTTTAAATATCGTTATATTTTTATTTGATAAATTTATGATATTACTTATATCATAATCGTTACCAATTTCAATAAATAATATATTAGGCATACTATCACAATCAATAGGACATTTATACGAATTTCCAAATTTAATATAAACTAAATTTTTAAACTTAGAAAAGTTAATTTTAGAGTTAAAATCCGAAACATTCGAGAATAGCAGGACTTTGATTCCACTTGGTATACAATCAATATTTTCAAATTTAAATGGTGAAATAATATTTAAATATATCACACTATCTGGAATAGAATTTTGCAATATTTGTTGAGAAAAAGCTTTACCTAAAGTAAGATATTTTACACCAAATGGAATAACACTTTTACTTCCATATTCTAATGGTTGATCAAATGCATCTCCTAATACTATATGAATAACGGTATCTGGAAAAATATCTTCCTCCAATGGTTGATCAAATGCATTACCTAATATCACATCTGTTACACCATGTGGAATAACACCTTTTTGCAATGGTTTATTGTAAATTTTACCGAGATTGATGTGCTTTAAACCAATATGTAAAGAGCCGGGTTTTAATCGACAATTTGTATATAAAGTTAGATGCGTAACACTACTTGGAATAACACCATTCGTCAGTTGGAATTCATAAATTGAATTAAAAATAATATGTTTAGTACCGACAGGTATTGAATTGGGAGCAATTGCCTTTTTTAATCTGATATTTATGAATAAATACTTTTTATTGGATGTTATGATAGAACAATTAAGAGGACCGTTTCTTGTAAAATTTATGATACAAACATCATTCATATTTGATTTATATAAATCATTGTACCAATTATTTTGTATGTCAAAATCGGTGATTGAATAATTATTTTTATCATAATAAAAATGATAATTTTTATGTGAAAATGAATTAGAAAATACTTGATATAGATGCTTATTCATTTTACGATATTTTATCAGTATATTATGTCATATCGTATTGGTATATTATATCATATCAGTATATTAATGTATAAATAATAAAAATCAATTTTTTTTATATGTCTATAAAAAAATTGATTAATTTTAATATTAGATATAGACATTACATAATTAAACATAAATTATATAATTACAACAATAGTAAATAAAAACAAAGAATAACTAATAAAATGAATATTTTAAATAGTATTAGAAATCACAACGATTTTATGCGATTAGTTGAAACGTGTATTGAAACTTCAAATAGATTATATGATGAACTTATTGACCAACATAATCAATCATTAAGCAGATATATATCATTTGATGATAAGAATGAGGAATATTACAACTTTCGTCTAACTTTTATTCGTCCTGTATATGTTGCTACTTTAGAAGAACCTGAAAACAATAATGACAACAAAATATCACGAGTTGTTGAAATATCCATATCACATCCACCGGATGCATATCCTCGAATTGAGACTGCCTTAATAGATGATGATGGAACTTTAATTCAAGTCCCCGAATTAGGTTATCAATATGATACTATCCAAAGATTCGACAACACAGAAGAACTTATTCAACATATAATCGATGTCTCTAACTATAATATTCAACAATAAAATAGATGCAAAAAATCTTTGATATATTGTATTTACATATTTTATAAAAATAAAAATATTGATTATAAATATTACAAATGTCAAACAATAATAATATTAACAAAAAAAAATCAAAAATAGCTTTTTTACTACTTACATATGACGATCATATTCAAGCAAATGCTATACAATCATATTTAGAAAATGGAAATATTTATGTACATCCAAAAGATCCTACCAAAGTAATATCATATTTAAAAGACCATATAATTAACAATTTAATTGAAACAAAATGGGGTGATATAAGCATTGTTAAAGCGGAATTAAATCTTTTAAAAGAGAGTTTCAAAAATGAAGAGAATAAATGGTTTATTTTAATGAGTGATACATGTTATCCTTTAAAAACATATACACAAATAGATAATATTTTAAATTATAAAAAAAATTCCAATAATAGGTCATCTTTTAGTTTAACCGGTTATTTCAATGAAAATGGAGTAAATTACTATAAATCATCTCAATTTTGGATATTAAACAGAAAAGATACCCAAACAATCTTGGAAAATGCAAATAAATACATTAAAATATTTAATGAAGGAAAATATGGCGTCGTCGCACCAGACGAACTATTTTTTTTAACATTATTAATGAATGAACATAACCTCGATTTTAAATTTAATAATGTTGCAACAACATATTCCAAATGGATTAATCTTACCTACAATAGACATCCATTTTTAATCAATAAATTAACATGTGTAGATAAAGATATAATTACGGATAATGATTCATTTTTCGTTAGAAAAATAACCAAATCATTTATTCCCATATATGATCACAATTTAAAAGATACACTTACAGTGCTTTATATCGACGAACCACGTAATAATAACGGTAAAAATATATTAAATAAAACAAAAAAATATATAAATAACAATAGTAATACAGATTTGATCATATTTTTTAGTGATAATGCACGTAAATATATGACGGACGAATTGATATCATCATCTATAATGTGTATTAATGTTATTTATAAAATTTATAAAGAATCATATATATTATTTAAGATAAATAATAATAAATTTTTAAAACAATGGAAAAATATCGTTTTTGAAGAGATAATCTAAATCTTATATAAAAAATTGATGCTTATTTAATCTAGAATGATAATTATATAATTTACTGATATAATTAATACAATTAATATAATTTTCAAAAAAAATGAATTTTTTTGCAAATTCTTCTGCTGTAAGTGCTTTTATTGATATCGTTAGAAACGAAAATAATAATCCAACAAATGAGCCATTGGATGAAACAATAAGTCGATTAAATGAATTTGATCCAAAAGAGATATTATGTATAATGTCGTCATTTATTCATATTGATGAACAATTATGTGATATGAAGATTAAAACAAAAATTAATGTATATTGGTTGATTTTCAATGAAGAAGCATATGCACATATGTACAGCCAATTAGTAAAATATCGTAATGAGAATATTCAAATTACTGATAGAAACGAACATAATGAAAATATTTATTTTAAATGGTATTTTTTTCATGCATTGTTGGTAGAATTAGTTAAAAAATCATTTTTAGAATCATTGTTAAGCAATAGAATGCGTGAATGCATATCAGCATTCAATACAGATGAAAATGGTATCCATGCATTATTATACGACAAAATTAATGAATCTTTGGCGTTGATTAATAAAATATATCAATATATAAAAAGATATTATGAAAAAGATGCTGTATATGTGTATACAATTGATTTATTGAACAATAATATTGGAGAATCACATTCTCAAACACGCATTATTTTTCATTAAAAAATATGTTAATTTTTATTTATAAAATATTTATTTCGTATGTAGTTAATCGTAAATTACGACATTTAACTCTTTAGTTTCTATATTGTATTTCAATTTTATTAAATGATTATATGGATACTTAGTTCCAATAATTTTAACATTAGAAAATTTATTTTTAAATTTAGGTTGTTTAAAAATATTTTTAATCTTCTCACCGGAAGGATACCATCCAGATTGATATAAACCGGCATCATCATTTGCATCTTTAATTTCAAATTCTTTATTGTAATCATAATTCTCAATAATTCTTACAATTTGTTTCTCGATGTTTTTATCCATCTTTTTGCGAAAAATAGATTTCCATGTCGGTTCTGCCAATCGATTTTTATCATATTTATGAATAATTGACCAAATTGAATAGTTATCACGAAATTTATACGTTAAAAATCCAATTGATGAAATAGAAAATAGGGAAACATATAATTTTTTGTTCATTTTTGATATTTTAGATGTTTGTGATATTTTTGTTTATTATTTTTATCGTATAGTACTAAAAATTATTTATAATATTATTGATAAATAAGTACAATAAGTAAAAATAAAAATCATTTTTTTATAAATTATTTATTAAAATCGCGCAATTGAAGTAATCCTGTACAGTGCTTCTCTTTTTCATTCAATGTTTGTTGATTATGATAATTCCATATCTTATGAATACCGAAACTGTTATCTTTATAAAGTGCTTCTACAGAGAAGCTTTTTGCCTCTTTTGTTTCCGGTTTATTCAATGGTATAGTATGACATGCAATACTAAAATAAACGTCTTCTGGTTCATTCTTATATTCACACTTTTCCAGTATTTCTAACATCTTGCTTTTACGACGTAATGATAAACCACCATTACCGACAAGGCCGACTTTCATTGGAGCACCTGCATAATCATATTTAATAAAATCATTGATTAAATCTTTATTTTCCGGACATACCATTGTGTCAGTCTGGAATATCAAAAAGACTTCTGTTGGTATCATTTTATAAAAATCTTTAGATGTAAGCAGTTTATTGTAATCTTCTATTGTTAAATTGTCGATCTCTAAATTAATTAATTTAATTCGATCTTTATAACGTTCCAATGATGTATCGATCATTTTATTGATAAAATCGATATTTTTATTGCCATGAAATAGTATTATATCCCAGTTGTCAGCTAAATTTTCAACGAAATTTACCATAACAAATTCGAGAGCTTTGTGTTCACGCGGTTCTATTATAACAGCTGTATATTTTTCTTGATTTGAGAAATATTCGTTTGCAAGATGACCGTAATTTACGAAATTTTTACGATTAATTATTATAATAAAAAGAATTAAAAAGATCAACAATAGATAAATGTACATTATATATTATATATATCATATAAAAAATTAAGGAAAAGAAGATCCTTTTTTAATTATCTTCATGATCTTCTTCATCATCTTCTTCATCATCATACATTTCATTCTCTTCAAGTATTAAACAACATTTATGATGAATCTCATTGGTACAACTAGATATAATTGTGTTAGATAATTTAGAATTAATATACTTAAAACCATTGTTGGTAAAAGCCAATATAGCATTCTTTTTTTCTTCCTCACTTACGTTATTTTGAAAGCTAAAATCATCGATTTCAATTTCATCTAAATCAAAATTTATGGATTCTTCAGAACATTGATGTCCTGATAATACAATATCTATACTAAAAACATATTTATCATTATTGTTATTATTGTTATTATTAATTGGAGGATAACATGAAATCGTCATACAATATTCAATATAAACTGATTCAATTCCAACTCCTTCAATAAAATTATCATGTATTAATTCGAAATAATGTTCATTTTTTATTTTAGGTAAAATAACATTTTTTATTTCATGAATGCGTTCATTTTTATCGGTTTTGTGTGAAGAATCGTATTCCAAATCTATTAGATTACAAAATGACAATAATCTTTTGTCACTTAATGATCCTAAAAGAGGAATAATATCGACGTATTGCATCATTTTTTTAATTTTACTATCTTCATCGTTATTGATAAAATCACTTAACAATGAAGTTAAATATATATTAACCTTCTCAATATTAAAAGTTTCTGTCATTTTGTAGGTTTATTATAATATTTTTATATAATTAGACTTATTACAAAAAAATCATCAATTTTTTAATCGGTGTTGTCATCGTCATTGTTTTCATCATCTTCATAATCTTCATTTGAACCGTCATCCTCTTCACTCTCATCAACATACTCTTCATTTTCGTCAAGTTTTAAATAACATTCATTATGAAGTTCATCAGAATAGTGGCTCAACATTGTTTGAGATAATTTAGAATTAATATATTTGAGACCATTTTTAGCAAAAGCAGTTATAGACTTCTTTTTTTCGTCTTCAGTTATATTCTCTTTGAAATCGATTTCATCTATTTCAATTTTTTCTAAATCAAAATTTGTAGATCCGCTACAATAATGATGTCCTGATAATGTAATGTAAATAGTAAAAATATATTCATCACTAGGTGCATCACTAGGTGCATCACTAGGTGCATCATTGTTAGATGCATCATCGTTAGATGCATCATCGCTAGATGCATCATCGCCAATTGGGGGATAACACACAATTGTCATACTATATTCAGGATATGCTTCTTGAACTCCATCTCCATTATGAAAAAAATCATCATGTGTTATTTCAAAATAGTATTCGTTTTTCATTTTGGGTAAAATAACATTTCTTATTTCATTAAGAAGTTTATTTTTATCCATTTTATATGAAACACCACACTCTGGATCGATCAGATTACAAAATGAAAATAATCTAGTATCACTCAATGATTCTAAAAGAGGATAAATATCAATATATTTCATTAAATTTCTAATTTCACCTAATTCATTAGAATAAATAAATTTGGTTAATTGTGAGCTTAAATAGGGTTTGATCTTATTGATGCTAAAAGTTTCTGCCATTTTTATTGGTTTATTATAATAATTTTATAACAAATATATATCTAGTTAAAAAATTCATCAATTTTTTAATTGGTATTGTTATCTTCATCACTTGAACAATCATCCTCTTCACTATCAACATACTCGTCATTTTCGTCAAGTTTTAAATAACATTCATTATGAATTTCATCTGTATCATAACGTATTATATAAGATAATTTAGAATTAATATATTTAAGACCATTTTTGGCAAAAGCCGTTATAGCCTTCTTTTTTTCATCTTCGGTAATGTTCATTTTGAAATCAATCTTATTTATTTCAATTTTATTTATATCAAGATTTACAAATCCACTACAATAGTAAGAACCCGACAAAATAATATAAATACAAAAAATATATTCATTATCGTTATTATTTGTACTGATTGGTGGATAACACGAGATTGTCATTTCATATTCAGGATGTGTTGTTTCAACTCCATTTTTAGGAGAAATAAAATCATCGTGTTTTATTTCAAAATAATGTTCATTTTTTATTTTTGGTAAAACAACGTTTTTTATTTTTCGAATAAGTTTATTTTTATTTGTTCTATATGAAACATTACATTCCATGTCAATCAATTGAAAGAATGATAATAACGTTGTGTCATTTAATGATTCTAAAAGATGTGAAATATCAATGTATTTCATTAAATTTCTAATTTCACCTAATTCATTACCACATATGAATTTACTTAACTGTGTGCTCAAATAAGTATTAACCTGATTGTTATCAAAAGCGATTGTCATTTTTATTGATTTATTATAATAATTTTATAAAATTGCATATTCACTTAAAAAAATCATCAATTTTTTTCAATCACTTTCGTAAGAAGCATCGTTAGAATCATCACTATACTCCTCACTTTTTTTTTAAAAAAATTGATAATTTTTTTTATTTATATCATTTATTATAGTAATAAGTATAGATTTATTTAATATTTTTATTAAAAATGATAAAAACACAGTATATAAAAAATTCTCATAAAAAAGCTGTCTACATAGATGGTTTTGATTTTGTTAATTTAACACGCCATGATAAACATAGTAAATGGCATTCACTACTACCATCTTATTTAAAAACAGATGGTAATGAAAAATGCTTTAATTATGGAAATATTGTATTTTCAAAATTTTGTGAAGGTCTTTTTGTTAATAATGAGTTATTATACGAGTTTATGGATGAAATAGATTTTGAAGCATATTTTATAGAAAGAGAGTCTTTATGGAAAAATGAATCTATAAAAATAAATATTTTAAACTTATGGAATGATAAAAAAACCAATGGTTTTTATTTATCGGTTGACAAAGACGGCAAGATAACCAAAATGGATTACATAACCGTAAGAAAAGAGATATACGTAAAAGAGTACATGAGATTAATTAAAAAATTACCTAAATATATTTATCTTTTAGACAAATTAAAAAGAAGAGAAAATATCATGATATGTGAACGGAATGTTCCTGCAAAAGATAAATTAGGTGAATATTCTAATGGTTGTGATGAAAAGAACATATGTGATATCTCAATTGATAAACTTGAACTTTTGTTGAATGATCCAAATGAAAATTTTGGTTTCGGTTTAGCATTGGCATATTCATTGCTCTTAGATTTGGCAGATCATCTTTCTAATCAGGATCTTTACGAAGAGAATAGATCAGGTGTTTTATGTAATACATGTTGGGAATATCAGGATGAAAGTAATTTTTTAACATACGAATGTAATCATTTTAACTGTGTAGAGTGTTATCCACGTATCGAAAAGGCTATTTGTCCATTATGTAGAGCTAACATTAAAATTAAAGCAAATGATTATTTTGATAATAATGAATATGCTAATCGAGATATATCGATTGTTAAAGAACATTCTTTATTTAATGAAGGTTATGATATTACAAATCAACGTGAAAATTATAGTATTTTAAGAATAATGTCCGATTGGAAAAACACATATCCCAATAAGTCATATTTTATTTCACGTAAAATAAAGGCTTCTCATATAGGAGATTTTTTTACTGAAATATATGAATGCGATGTAACGTATAAATTAATATTAAGTTATTTTTGTGACAATTTCTTTCATTTATATACTTTAAAAGATAATGCCATTGGAAATTTTTATGATAATTTACATATATATTATTACGATATTATTTTATGTAAACATAGGCTAATTTTTGATTACGACAAAAGATCATTATTATTCATGATGGCAGAATGTGATTCTATAAATAAATTACATCATTATAGAAAGATAAATGTCAAAGATGAGATCTATAATTCAAGTCAAAAAATCAAATACGAACATTTTGTTTTATTAGTATTGTTTTTGAAAAATCATATTAAGTATAAAAATGTTGTAAAAGATACTTCAAAATCAGGAAAACCGATAGAAATATTTATCAAACCGAATGATTTGGAACATTATTATTTAATTTGCAAATATACATGAATTTTATTTAATAGCGTAATATGCATACATAATGACGTAATAATTATAAAAAAATTGATGGTTAATGAATATTAAATTTTATTTTCTTTTAAATATATCATAATATGATCTAAAACCGTGTTTAGCTGTTCTGATTTAAGTTCCATATTACTGTCTGGTAAAATGATATCGACAAAGTACATTGAGTCATCTAAAGAATCAATCGACATATCTTCTGTTTGTACAGAAAATATTTTCTTGATCAATTTAATGGATAATTCCGATAATAATGAATGGTCATGTTTTTTGCCATCTAATATCACTATCAGTGTTGATAATCATAATTGTAAAAATAATTGTGGTCGACAATGTGAAAATAAATGTAATGATCGGTGTAAATGTGAGTGTCATGGTTCTTATTTTTACAACAGTTCTAACAAAAAAATAACTACTAATTTTGTAAATTTTTGCGAAAGTTTATGCGTTAGCAAAGTAGTTTATCCTAATGGAAGATGTAATATAGAGTACAAATCACGTGTAAGAAATATTTCAGAAAAAGGTAATTTTATTATCGAAAATAATACTTTTGACGAAGATTTTTACATGAATTGGAGAGAATGTATTTTGGATACAACTGAACCATTAATTGATGACACAAATGTATGGAAGAAAAATAACTACACGGAATTCTATATTCCTACAACTAAGTATGGAAATTACATTAGAAATGAGGTTGATGGAGAAATTTGTAAAGAACATAATTATGTATCTGCCAGAAAAAATATATTTGTAAAAGAGTATATTAAATCTATTCGACAAGTAAATCGCTATGATTGTTTACTCCGTAAATTAAAATATGGCCAGCACATAATTATTTGTGACAAAAATGTTCCCACCAAAGATTGTAGTGAAAACGGTTTATGCAATATGTCAATTGATAAACTGGAAAGTTTATTGAATAATCCAAACGAAAATTTTGGATATAGTTTGGCATTAGCATACTCTTTATTAAAAGATTTTGAAAGATCTGCAAATGGCTTGAAAGAATGCTATTTATGTGAAAAAATCCATAAAAAAGAAGATTTTTTGAAATTTAGATGTGGACATTTCATGTGTACTGATTGTTTCATAGAAATTAATAAAAATAACTACTATATTTTATCTAATTGTCACAGATGTGGGTCAAAAGGATTAGCAAACAATAAATATTTTATTAATATTCATGATGATTGTATGCATCATGCACTTGAAAGTCATCCTTTATATAGCGAAGAATATAGAGTAACAAATAAAGATATGTATGAACACTATCGTGAACTTTCTATATTAAAGGTTATATTTGATTTGGAAAATTTTTCGCCTATCGATGGACTTAGTATTGTACTTAAAATAAAGGCTTCTAATATTGAAGAATTATTTGTCAAATTATACGAATGTAAATTCATTTATGATAAAATCATAGGCTATTTTAAGCGTGATTCTATTACTCTATACACATCAAATGATCATGTAATAGGTGATCCATATGATAAATTATTCATACGTTATGATGATTATTTCACACATGGAATTACATTGGTAATTGAATGTAATCCTACTATGATGATGACGATTCAATGTACAAATAATGTTTATATAGACAAAAATTATAGAAAGATTGACGTCGACAATGAAATATGTAAATGTGATATGAAAATAAATCATGAACATTTTAAAATGTTATTTTTATTTTTAAATAATCACGCGAAAAAAATGGGACATCGTGATCGTCATGGTGAACGTCATATTAGTTGGGATGAAGAACCAACTATCTTTATTGTTCCCAATGATTTAGAACATTACTATTTTTATTCGCGTTAATTATTTTTTATCCACCATGTTCGTCCTAGTACATCGATCTTTTTGCCTTTTTTATATATGTGCATTTCTCGTATTTTGTACAGATTTTGATACCATTCATTTATAAATATCTTCTTGTCGGGATTAGACGTGAGTACTATATCATAAGTCGATTTTATCATCGTTGTGATGTCGATAATCGATTGAGCCAATTGCGATAAATCCTGTTCACAAGCTTTTAAATCGGGGCGAAGATTGGCCAAAAATAGAATCTCGCTTCCCCATGCTATACCAATACCGGCAATGAATGTTTGATCCATCAATAATCCGGCTAATTTCTTTTTTGAGTTTGTCCATGAAGAGACGACGGTTGTTATGAC
>JACCDX010433690.1_pt1 | contig 28862 bp, 18 predicted proteins | sample 7449681 | NCBI WGS metagenome assembly JACCDX01 (sample SAMN15323450, study PRJNA562643) | freshwater metagenome | isolation source: river surface water | place: USA:Blue River Watershed | collected 2017-08-18
GGCGGCAAAGCGGCAAGGAAATGTCGGCAAAACGGCAATGGCTTGCCACTTTTAGCCGCAAATGCCGTTTTTTAGATTTACGCCCATTTGTTACAAAAGTCGGCTCGAATTTTGCTTGTTAGGTATCGAGTACTCATCACAACACTTTTATAAGTTCGTTCCTATGTCAAACGGTATCTATCCATCGCTTGGAAACACGCTCAGTAGTTATGCCTACAACAGCGTGCAAATGAGCTCGCCTACGCCTGCTTTCGGAACGACGACTGATATATCAGGCTACAGCTCTTCAGACATTGCCGCCTTGACTGCGGCACAAGTGGGCGCCCTGACAACAGCACAAACCGCTTCTATCAGTGCAGGCGCACTGGCTGGATTCAGCGCGCGTCAGATTCAGGCACTTCAAACAGCCAACATTGCGACTTTTGACCCAACACAAATTGCCGCCTTGAGCGTCGAGCAGCTCAACGCCATGCGCGCCAACCAAATTGGCGTGATGACCAGCACGCAGATCAACGCGCTGACCAGCGTCCAACTGGCTGGCATGCGCGACAGCCAAGTGGCTGCTATCAATAGCCAGCGCATGGGCAGCATTGACAACAGCGTGTTGCAAAACATGACAGCAGGTCAAATTCAGTCACTCACGACCTCACAAATCATCAGCTTGATCGATACACAGCTGGCTGCCTTGGGCACGTCACAAATTGCCAGCATGAAGGCGACCCAAATCAAGGCGATTGAAACGCGAGATCTGGGTGGTTTGACCACGGCGCAAATGCAAGCCTTGACGTCAACGCAGGTTGCCGCTTTTAACAGCAACCAATTGGCCGCTTTGAGCACCGATCAACTGGCTGCCATCGATACACAAGATTTGGTGGCTTTGTCGGCCAAACAAATTTCGACATTGAGTGTGAATCAAGTGTCAAACTTGACAACCACACAAGTCACCAACTTGCGCCCCTTCCAAATTGCAGCGCTGACAACGGATGCCGTGGCTGCCATGACGGATGCACAGTTGCAAGCGCTGACACCGCAGCAATTGGGATCGTTGAGAACCGCACAAATTCAAGCGCTGAGCAGCCAACAATTTGCTGCCCTAGGGACCGACCAATTGGCGGGCCTGACCAGCCAACAAATAGCTGCGATCGAAACGCGTGACTTGCAAGGCTTGAGCACCAGCCATGTGGCAGCTTTGGGTGTAAGGCAAGTATCTGGACTGACCTCTGCACAAATCACGAATTTATCGAATGCACAGGTTGCCGCTCTTGAAACGCAAGACTTGGCAGCCCTCAGAGCAACGCAATTTAACGCTCTGCGCAGCGGTCAAATTCAAGCCCTCAGCACGGCACAAGTCAGCAGTTTGAAACTGCCACAAATTCAAAACTTGGCCGCTGCGAATGTGACGGCCATGAACACCAGCCAAGTCAATGCGTTGACCACTGCGCAGCTGCAAGTGTTCAGCACGGCTCAGATGGCTGCGCTCACCAGCGCCCAACTCGGCGGCATGTCGACTGAGCAATTGGCCAGCATCAAATCGAATTTGATCGTCGCCATCGCCACCAACGCCCTCGCCGGCTTGAGCACTGCACAAATGCAAGCGTTCAGCCCTGCACAAATTGGGCAAATGAGTTCACAACAAATTCGTGCGTTGTCAACAACACAAATCGCTGCAATTGCTACCGACGATTTGGCAGGCGTGACAGCGCGTCAACTGGCCGCCATGACCACCGCACAGGTGGCAGCATTCACAACTGATCAAATCGCTGCATTCAAGTCCTCACAAGTTGTGGCCATTCCCACCCAAAGCATGGCGGCCATGACCACGGCGCAGATCAGCGCCATGACGCAACCACAAGTGGCGTATTTGACCAATAGTCAAATGGGCGCCTTGACGAGTGCACAAGTTGGCGCATTCACGACCGATCAAATAGGCGCCCTCAAAGCAGCTCAATTGGCGTCGATCACCACCACCGCATTGGCAGGTTTTGACAGCACGCAAATTGAATCGTTCAGTGCGGTTCAAGTGGGGGGCTTGCGCACCGCACAAATCGCGGCCTTGGGGTCTGACCAAATTACCGCTATTGCCGCAGAAGACATTCGTGGGTTGACCAAACAACAAGTGGCTGCGTTGGGTTCAGACCAAGTCGCTAGCTTGACCAGCGACCAAGTGCAAGCGTTTAACAACACGCAGTTGGCAGCCATTGAAACAGCCGATTTGGTTGCATTGACCACCGAGAACATGGTGGCGCTGCAAACATCGCAGATGGCAGCATTTAGCAATGCACAAATCAACAGCTTGACCACCGATCAAATATTGGCCTTAGAAACCGAAGATTTGGTGGTCCTGAAAGGTCAGCAAATCGTAGCCTTGAGCAGCGACCAGTTCGCAGCCATGTCGACCGATCAAATTCAAAATTTGACAGCGAGTCAAATCGCCTCGATCGAAACCCAAGATCTGGCAGCGCTGAGCTCTGACCAAGTACAAGCCTTGAGCAGCACGCAGCTACCTGCGCTGACCACCTACCAGTTCAAGAACCTGACCACTGACATGTTGGTGGCGTTCACAACAGATCAAATTCAAGCACTGAACACCAAAGAAATCAGTGTGATGACCGATGCACAGTTGTCCAAACTGACGACAGACCAAATTGCGGCTTTGCGCACCGATCAAATACAGGCATTGCCTAGCCGCGGTTTGTCCGCCATGGGCACAGACCAAATCGTGGCGTTGGGCAGCGATCAGATTGCAGCCTTCACCGGTAACCACATACGTGTGTTGACCACAGAACAAATGGGTGCATTCACCACAGATCAAATGCCAGGTTTTGAAACCCGTGATTTGGTGGTCCTCACTGCCGCTCAACTGAATGCGACCAACAGTGACCAAATTGATGCATTGACCACATCGCAAATCGCATCTTTGACCAACAGCCAAATTGCCTCTTTGGGCCAAGACCAAGTGGGTGCATTGAACACCGATCAAGTGGTGGCTCTGGGCCAACGTCAAGTTCAAAGTTTGACTGCTTTGCAAATCGCAGTGATGTCGACCGACCAAGTGGCGGCACTTGAAACCAACGACTTGGCCGCCATGAACACTAACCAAATCGTGGCGTTCATTCCAGACCACATCAGCGCCATGACGACAGCTCAAATCGCGGGTTTGCGTCGCGCTCAAATCACCAGCTTGACCAATGAACAACTGGCCGCTTTGGATACGTCACAAATTGTGGCCATTGAGGCGTTTGACATTGTCGGCATGACTTCGCGTCAAATCAACGCGCTCAATTCAGACCAAATTCAGGCACTGACCACAGGACAAATCAACGCTCTCATGCCCAACCAGGTGAGTAGCATGAGCGTCGAAAACATGGCTGTTTTGACGACTGGACAAATCGCTGCATTGCCCAGTTCGGGTATTGGTGCGTTGACAAGTGCGCAAATGCAAGCCTTGTCAACCGAGCAAATTGACGCGATGACGAGCGCTCAAATCCAGGCTCTGCGCGCAGATGTGTTGGCCAATATGAGTTCCGAGCAAATCAGCTCGCTCAGCACCAACCACATTGCGTCGTTGACGCAACCTCAGTTTGAAGCTTTCACGACAGAGCAGATCACGTGGTTCACCAGCGATCAATTCCCCGCCATTGAGTCACGTGACATTGCCGCCATGACTGCTTTGCAGGTAGCCGCGATCACCACCGACCAAATGGCGGTGATGACCACCGAGCAAGTGCAAGCCATTGAAACGCGAGACTTGGTGTCGATGACCACTGAGCAAATTGCCGCCTTTGCCACCGACCAAATTGTCAGCTTATCGGGCAACCAAGTGAAGGCGCTGTTCACCAACCAAGTGGCTGCGCTGACCACCGACCAAGTGGGCGCGATTGAAACGGCTGATTTGGCCGGCATGTCTAATACGCAATTGCAAGCCTTGAGCACCGACCAAGTGGAAGTGTTGGGCAGCGATCAATTGCGTGCACTGACCAACACTCAGGTGGCTTGGTTGTTGTCGTCGCAACTGCGTGCCTTGACCACCGAGCAACTTGAAGCCTTCACGGCCTCGCAGTTCAATGCGATGACAGGCGCACAAGTGGCGTCCTTCACCACGGAACAAGTGGCCAGTTTGTCAACCAGCTTGGTTCCCAATTTAAGTAACGCCGTGGTGTCTGCCCTGACCGAAGAGCAAGTGCTGGGTATGACCAGCGACCAACTCGCAGTACTCACCACCGCCCACATCACCGCGATGACCAGCAGTCAGCTGGCGGCCTTGGACACCTCACAAATAGAGGCCTTGAGCACCGAACAAATTGTGGCCATTGAAGCCGCCGATGTACCCGCACTGCGTGAAGAACAGCTGGCACAGTTGAGCACGTCACAAACGGCTGCCTTGACCACCGCACAACTGGCCGCACTGACCAGCAGCCAGTTTGTGACCTTGCCGACCGATCAGGTCAGTGCTTTGACGGCCACCCAGTTGGGCAGCTTGAGCACCACCAAAGTACAGCTGCTCAATGAGGCGCAGCTCACCACACTCAGCAGCACTCAACTCAACAGCTTTAGCACCACGCAAGTGGCAGCTTTGCTCAGCGATCAAATACAAACGCTCAGCACCAGCCAAGTCAACACGTTGGGAACCGCAAAAATTGCGGTGCTCAGTGGTGCACAACTGGACGCGCTGCTCACCGACCAATTGCAAGCGCTCACCGATTCGCAAATTGCAGCCATCAACAGCACAGCATTGCCAAGTTTGAGTGACAACGATTTGGCCACACTGACCACTGCGCAAGTGAAGGCATTCACCAGCACCCAGCTGCCCAGCATGACCACCAGCCAGATCAGCAACCTGACCACCTCACAAGTGGCTGCTTTACTGACATCGCAATTGGCTGTGCTCAGCAGCACGCAACTCAATGCGTTGACTGCAGAACAGTTGCAGTCGCTCACCGACAACCAAGTGTCTACGCTGAGCACCACTTCACTCAGCAGCTTGAGCAACAGCAATTTGGCCCAATTGACATCGGCACAAGTTGCGGTGTTGACCACAGCACAAATTCCAAGTTTGTTGACCAGCCAAATGGCTTCGCTGACCACCGAACAAATTGGTGGTCTCACAAGTGCCCAACTGCGTTCGCTCACCACCGCACAACTGGCGGCGTTGACGACCGAACAATTGCCAAGCATGAGCTCGGCACAGGTGCAAGCGTTTACGCCAAGCCAAATCAGCTTACTGTCCACCACGCAATTGACCAGTTTGACGGCCAGCGAAATTACCGCGCTGACCAGCACACAAATTGTGGCCATGAGCACAGCGCAACTCAGTGCACTGGAAAGCCAACAAATTCAAGCGCTGGAAACAGCCGACATTTGGAACTTGAACACCTCACAAGTTTCAGCACTCACCACAGACCAGCTCAGTGTGTTGCCCAACTCGTTGGTGCCTGCTATTCGTCCGGCATCTATTTCTGCCCTCAGCGTTTCGCAGCTCAACAACCTCACCACGGGACAGTACGAAAGTTTGTTGTCAGAACAAGTGGCGGCGTTGTCGACCACACAGCTCAGCAACATCACAGGAAGCCTTTTGTCGGCGTTGACCACCGGCAACATGGTGGCCATGTCGAGCACACAAATTGGCGCACTCACCGCAGCGCAGTTCCCTGCGCTTGGTACGCTGCAAATTACCGCCATCGAACACACCGACATTCCGTCGATCACAATCAGCGCATTGGCAGCCTTCACGTCTGACCAAATTGCGGCACTTACCGCAAGCCAAGTCAGCAACCTGACCACCGATCAATTGCGCGCGATCACCACCGGACAAATTCCCGCGCTGGGCACTGAGGACATCAATGTATTGACCAGCCGTCAGGTGGGTGCCTTAACAACGGACCAAATCGACACCATGTCGGTGGCACAAATGCAAGCGGTTGCCAGCACCTCGTTGGTGACATTAAGCTCCGACCAAATTCGTGCGATTTCCACCGCACAGTTGTCGGCCATGAGCACAGGTCAGATTCGTGGGTTCGATTACTCGCAAGTACCAGCATTCACCACCGACCAAATCTCCAACCTGACAACCACCGAAATTGGCGCGTTCAGCACACGCCAAATTCAAGCCTTCACATCCACACAAATTGCAGCGCTCACGTCGTGGCAAGTACCCGCCATACCGGTGGAAAACATTGCCAACATGGGTACCGCACAAGTCGCGGCTTTCAGCACATCGCAATTGTCTGTATTCACAGCACAACAAACCGCTGCACTGACCGCTGGTCAAGTGGCGGCCTTGAGCAACGACCAACGCACTGTGTTGGGTCTGTAAAGAAAAAGAGCCGCAAGCGATGCGGCTCTTTTGATTGCCATCCAGCGTTTAAGCCTGCAAGTCCAAACGAGAGTGAGTGGTCGCGGCGGTATCCGCGTTGTAGTACTTCACCACTTCAACGCTGGTCAAGGTAACGCTACGCGACAAACGCGAATTGGTGTAGGTGTTGTTTTGCGCTAACCAATCGGCTGCAGTGCCAGCCAAATACACCGTGTCGGTGCCTGCACCCCCATCAATTTCAACATCGTCAATGGTGTTGGTGTAGAACACATCGCCCGCCGAGCCACCTGATGCAGAGGTAACTCGCGAACCATACGCCAAGCCCACATTGTTGAGCCCCACATAAGTGGCTGCGGTTCGCATCGACGCAGGAAAACTGTCAACGATGTTGGAGGGGATGATGTTGATAGAGCTAAAGGCCCCTTCACGCAAGTCAATGATGTTGGCATTGTTTACCGCTGAGGCGTCTATCACGCCACCTTCGGGCATCCACAGTGTTTGCATGCCTGACCAGTCGGCAGTGAAGCTGTTGACTTGGTAGGCATCTAGCCCTTGGCCCGTTCCTTTGCCATACAAAAACTGTAATGCCGCAAGGTCAAACATCATGTATGTACTGGGATTGACATTGCTAGCTGAATAGCGGTAGGTGATGTTGTTGGTTGTGGTGGCTGTGACTTTGAGCGAACCCTCGGGGTTGTTGTACGACATCAAGGTGTACAGACGTGTATCAAGTGCCTTGGGCAAATAGGGACCTGGTGCACCGCCGCCACCGGCGTTGTAGTTGCCAGGATGTTTGAGCCCCAAAGTATGGCCAATTTCATGAATCAGGGTTTGCCAACCATAGGTGCCTTGCGCCAAATTGGTGTTCAAGTTACCCGGGCCGTTGTCTAAAAACAAATAGACGGGGTGATCACCACTGCCGTTTGGCACATTGGCATACCCTGCACTGTTTCGCGATGTTTGGTTGTTGGTGCCAAAGTTAATGTCGGCTTGCCCATGGTTGTTGGACTCTATAAACGTGACATTGAGCAACGACGACAGGTAAGTGAAAGCACTGCGTACAGCGTCTTTTTGCGCGTCTGTCATGGCTCTGAAACCATTGCTATCAGCGGTGTTGCCGTTGGGCAAAGCGTTCATGAAGCTAAAACTGAAGGAGCTCTTCGCACTGCCCTCGCCCAATGCAAACACGCCAGTTTTGATTTGCGAGTCTGAGGTGGTGACGCTGCCATTGGTGTCACGCCACCAATAGTTGGTACCGCCCAAGAGCATGGCGTTGATTTTGGAATCGCCCGTATCAGCAAAGGTGGTGAAGTCTCGGAAGGCAAAGAAGTTGACGTTTTTGTATTTGTTGTTGCCCACCGTGTAACTGCCATCGGTGTTGGTTCTGATGGCGTAATTGTTGAAGTTACCAGCAAACTCAACGGCCACGGCAGCACCGGAAATTTTGGACAGCAACGCACTGCCCCGTTTGTACTGTGCTTCACTCACCTGCAACATGGGGCGTGCTGTGTCGGTGAGCTGAATGGTCTTGATCCTTTTCACCGCCAACAAGTTGTCAAAGTTGCTTTGGATATTGGCCGCTGTATCCTCTATCAGCACACTTGTACCGGCCAATGCACCTAGCTTCACAGCTTGCGCTGCCGTCATGGTCAATGTGGCAGTGCTGGCATTGGTCACCTTGAGCGTTTTGAGTTTGCCAGCATCAGCGAAGGCTTTGAGTTCTTCCAAACTGTTTTGCACATTCGCAGCGGTGTCTGTGACCGCTATTTGCAAGCCCTCTAAAGCGTTGGCGTTGTCGCGAATGTTGAGCGCCGTGTCTTTGATGGTGAATGTCACGCTGGGCAATTTTTCCCGCAATGCTTCGCTGCCCACAAACTGCGCGGCGGTGAGTTCCATCACGGGCGCGCGGTTGGTCAAAGCAAAGGTCAGGTCCGCCGCATTTGCAGCCAGCGTTCGCATGGCGTCAAAGTTTCTCAGCAGATTGGCCGATGTGTCTCGCACAGTCACGCTGTCCGCGTCGTTGACAGCGAACCGCGCCACATTGGCCGATGTGTCTGACACCGCTAACGTGGCATTGCTCAACATAGCGCGCAACGCCCCCATGTTGGCAAACTGTGCCGCCTTGAAAGTGACGGTGGGCGTATTGGCGTCAGTGAAATTGATTTGATCTAACTTGCCCGCAGCAACAAGTGATTGCAAGCCAATCAAATTGGTTTGCACTTGTGCAGCGCTGTCTTGCACCGAAACGTCAAAGCCGGTTTGGATTCTGGAGGCCACACGTGCCATATTGCTGGCACGGTCAACCACTTTCACAGTTTGGTTGTTTTCGCTGAGCTTGTTGACCAGCGCTGTGCTAGCAGACAACTGCTGTGCGTTGAATTGCAATTCGGCATCACCTTGGGTGAAACTCACGCTGCTTAATTTGCCCGAAGCCGCTATTTTTTGCAGTCCGGCCAAATTGGCTTGCAAATTGTCTTGGGTATCGGCCACCACCACTGGCTGTAACAATCGCTTTGTCGCCAATGCCGCAGTAGCTTCGGCCAAGGTCATGGGCCCCGCATTGGCCGAGGCCATGCGCAAAGCAGGGTTGACGTGTATGGCTTGAAATGAGACGGTCATGCGAGCTCGACTAAGACAGTGATTCAACTGTCTAAATCGGCATCAACCTCTCAAACTTGAAGCAACGAATGGGTTCAGCGGGTGAGTCTGGCCACTTTGGCCAGCAATTGGTTTTCAAGACTACGCACCAACTTGGCAGGGCTGGCTTGGCGTTGCTCTGCGCCTTCAATGAGTTGGTGGCGGTAGGAGGCCAAGCGAGCGCGGTCTTGCGATAAATCGACGACCAAATTTTCGTAATCGGTATGGCTGTAGGTGATGAGATCGTCCAAACCGATGGAATGCAACAAACTGCCAGCCATTCGCGACACAAATGTGCGCCCACTGAGAGTGACCATGGGCAAGCCACAGTCCAACACATCACGTGCGGTAGAGCCTGAGTTGTAGGGCGACGTGTCTAAAAACACATCGGCCAATTGCATGCGCGCGCGGTACTGCTCGTGTGATGTGCGCTTGGCAAACACCACGCGGTCAAGTGCTACGCCATGGTAGGCCACTTGTTTGCGCAGTTCACGGGTGGCGCTGTCGTTGTCGTCTAACAACCAAAGCACCGCATCGTCCACGCGTTTCAAGATGTTCATCCAAGTGGTGAACATCTGTGGGTTGAATTTATACACATTGCTGAAGCACGCCATCACAAATGCGTTTTCTGGCAAACCCAGCTCTGTGCGGGTTTGCGAACAAGCGGGTGTGGGTGTGTGGGTCAAAGGCAGAAAACTGCCCTCCACATACAACGGCTGCTCTGAAAAATAGGGGCTCAGTGATTCTGGCAGGGCAAAGCGATCGGTCACCACAAACTGCACCCAAGGCAGCGATGTGGTACCAATGAAACCCAAGTATGTGCCCTGCAAAGGTGCAGGTTGCATGGCCAAAATGCCAGGGCGTGCCCCAGAGCTGAGGCCGTGCAAATCGATCAACACATCGATTTCTGCATCGGCAATGGTTTGTGCAGCGGTGTGATCGTCTAACGCTCGCACATCGACCACGTGATCGAAGGCTTGCTTGAGACGTTCACGGTAGGCACTACCGTCTTCTGGGCTGTAGTCAAAGGCGTAAATGTCAAACCGACTGCGGTCGTGCGCCTCTAACAACTCTGCCATCAACAATCCGACAGCATGGGTACATAAATCGCCAGACAAATATCCGATGCGAACACGTTCATGTTCGTAAGGTGCGTTCACATACAAACGGTGGGTTGGTAAATTGAATTTACGCTGCACAAACAATTGCGATGCCATCAACTGCAACGCGGGGTCGTCATGCAAGGCCAACATGGCCAAAGGCGATGTACCCGTGAGCATGGCGTTGACCGACACCTCAGGCAAAGCCTGCATGGCAGGCCATTTGCATTGCTTGCTGCGCAAATGCACCCAATGCTGAATGGCATCGGCTTGCTTCGGCTTGAGTTGCAAGCTTTGTGTCAAGGCATGTTCGGCTAAGTCGTATCGCTTGAGTTGTTCTTGCAAACGCCCAATGTGATTGAGCGCCAAGGTTTGCATCTCAAGATTTGCCAAGCCTTGCAAGTAACCAGAAGAAGCCACTTGGCTCCACTCAAGCATGGCCTCATCAAATTGGCCCTTACGCTCTAGCAACAAACCCAAATTGATGCGTGCTTGTGCAAAGCCAGGATGAAAGGTCAAGCTAAGACGATAAGCCTGCTCGGCGCCATCGATGTCACCAGCATTGATTTGCATCACACCTTGGTTGAACAAGGCAATGTGTCGGTCAGCCGACGGGCTGTGCTGCGCCCACAGGTCATACAACGCCACCGCGTCAGCGGTGCGTCCAGCCTGTTGAATTTGTTCTGCCAGTTGAATGACTTGGTCTAAAGCCAGTTGGCTGATGTCTTCGACTTGCATGGCCATGTTGAAACAGTTGTGTGGCAAATCGTTGCCGCTGGAAGCGGCAATCGCAAGCGATATCAGTGGGTGTGCTCAGAGGGCATGATGGCGTCGACATATTCGTCAAGTGCCAAGCGCTCGGCGGTCAACTCCAGCTGACCTGGGTAGTAATGCAAACCTTGGTTGCACATCTTCAAGGCACCCGCTGGGTCAAGGTTGCAACGCAGGGCGCGTACCAACATCACATAAGTGAAGGGTTGAATGTTGGCACCTTGCAGCTCAACCAACTCTTGCAACATTTCGACCGCCGTGGGCCAGTCTTGGCGCATCACAGCCAACAAGCCGCAAATGGCCAACATATCTTCACTGTGTGGGTAGATCGCCAAGCCCGCTTCGCCCAAGGCATAGGCCAATTCAATCTGTTCGGTTGCCACCATGGTTTGAATGGTTTCGCGAATTTCCAATGGGCTGAATCGCTTGATCAAGCCCTCTTGCAACAAGCTGCCGGTGGCGCTTTGATTCATCAATTCTTGGATAAGTGTCATTTCAAACTCCTGGTTGTGCAGTTAGGTTGCAGCAACTCAAGCGATTTTTATGCCAACCAAAGATTGCCGCTTTGTTTGACAGTTTTTTGCCGCTCACGACAGCTGGCTTGAAATTTGCATTGCGAAGCCATTCATCTACAAACAACTGTCGAAAAACCGCCAATGGCTACGCCTTACTTCAGCATCATTGTGACCACGCACCAGCGCCCGCAGCTGTTGGCGCGTGCGCTGGCGTCTGTGCGAGCCAACAGCCTGCAAGACCACGAAATCATTGTGGTGGCCGACACTTTAGACGCCGCCACCATGCAAGTGGTGACGGATCAACTGCAAGCCCAGGACACATTCATCAAACGCAGCGGCAAGCCTGGACCTGCCCTGAGCCGAAACCTTGGCATGCAGCAAGCGCGTGGTCGCTGCGTCATTTTTTTGGACGACGACGACGCCTTTTTGTCTGACTACTTGGCCAATGCCAAGCGCATGACAGAACAACACCCCGGACAAGTGATTTACACCAATTACCGTGTGGTGCAAGAAGACAGACAAAGCAGCCAAGCCAACGCAGAACTCAAAGTGAACGAATACAGCGTGGCCCAACTCGATGTGAACACGCTGTATGTGAAGAACTTCATTCAAAACCACAGCGCCATCTTTCCACGTGAAGCAGTGCATGGTCGCCAGCAAGACCCGCATTTGAGCAGCCTCGATGACTGGGACTTTTTGCTCAACGTGGCCAGCGACACACCTTTCACACACGCCAATATTTTGGGCGCCGTGGTCTACAAAGACTATGTCAACCCACAACACCGCCGTGGATCAGCCCAAAGCGCCAACGGTTTGCACACAGTGTCGGACTATTTGTCGATCTACAAAAAGTGGCCTGCACCCAATGCGCATGTGCGCTTGCAACGCCAACAACTCTTAGCCTCTGCCGGTCAGTCTGTACCGCTGGAGTGGCTTTAAACCTCGAGGAATGCACGCGCATGACCACCACCACACAAGCCAAGCCCCTGCAAGCCCTGCTTGACCAAGGCATTGCCCTGCAACACGCAGGTAACAACGCCAGTGCCCAAGCGTTGTTTGAGCAAGCTCTGAAAAAAGACAGCAACAATGCCGTGGCCAACTATTCGCTGAGCGCCATCGCTTCAGCACAAGGCAACTACCCAGAAGCTCTGGTGTATGTGAAAAAAGTATTGCGCAGCTCACCCCAATTTGCACAAGCGCACATGGCCCATTCGGTGATTTTGTTTCACCTTGGACGCATGGACGAGTCGTTGGCTGCTGTGCAAAAAGCACTCAAACTCGACCCCAATTTGGCAGGCGCGCAAGCCCACCTAGACACGGTTCGCTTGGCACAAGCCAGCCAACCTGATGCCAACACCGCAGGCAACCCGCAAGTGGTTGCCCTGAACACGCAAGCCATTGATTTGCAGGCACAAGGTCAACACGCACAAGCTGAGCAGTTGCTGCGCCAATCTCTGGCACTTGAACCCAACAACTTTCTCACCCTGTATTCGATGGGTGTGTCGCGCTCCGCACAAATGGACCCACACGATGCGCTGAACTTTTTCAACCAAGCGTGCGAAACGTCCCCCCACTTGCCCTTGGGTTACTTTGCCAAAGCCAAAACCCTGCACGATATCGGCTTAGCCGAAGCTGCACTAGAGGTGTATGACCAAGCCATTGCGGTAGACCCTCACTACATGGAGGCCTACACCAACAAAGCCGCCTTGCTGCAAGCCATCAACCGTCACCACGACGCCCTGCTGTGCTTGACCGCAGCCACCGACATCAACCCCACGCATGTGCGTGCGCTCGAAGGCCAAGGCCAATTGCTGGGTCAATACAAACAGTACACCTTGGCCACTCGCGCATTTGCGCAAGCCCTAGATGCTGACCCCCATTACGCCTATGGCGAAGGTCATCTCATGGGTGCTCGCTTGAGCAATTGCGACTGGACCGATTTTGAAGCCTCCAAAGCGCGAATCATTGCGGGCATTGAAGCCGGCAAATTGACTTGTGGGCCATTGACCATCATGGCCATCACAGACGATGCTGCCATCATTCGCAAATGCGCTGAGCTCTACGCCACTGACAAATACAAACCCTCGCCCTACCCTCTGTGGACGGGTGAGAAATACACCCATCGCAAAAAACGCGTGGGTTTTATGTCAGCCGACTTTCGTGTGCATCCGGTGGGCTACTTGCTCATTGGTTTGTTAGAGCAGTTTGACAAATCGCAGTTTGAATTGACTGGTTTTTTCACAGGTGTCGCAGACAACAGCGACCTTTGGAAACGCTATCGCTGTGCGTTTGACCACTACATCGACTGCCACAGCATGACCAGTTTGGAAGTTGCCAAACTCATGCGCGCCATGGAAATGGATGTGGTGATCGACCTGTCCGGACACACCGAAGGCACACGCTTGGATGTACTGGCCCATCGACCTGCCCCCGCACAAGTGACTTACTTGGGCTTTCCTGGCACGCTGGGCTTGCCCTACATTGACTACCTGATTTCAGACCCACGCATCATTCCGCCCGAGCTTGAACAGCACTATGGCGAAAAAATATTGAAGCTGCCGCACTGCTACCTGCCACGCGACAACTCAGTGGTGCCATCACCAGAAACACCCAAACGCGCTGACTTTGGCTTGCCCGAAGAAGGCGTGGTGTTTTGCAGCTTTAACCATGACTACAAAATCAACCCGCCTTTGTTCAAGGTATGGATGGACCTGCTCAAAGAAGTGCCTGGCAGTGTGCTGTGGCTGATGAAGCTCAACGAGGGCGCGCATAAAAACTTGGCTGACAGTGCACAAGCACATGGTGTAGACCCAGCCCGCATCATCTTTGCTGAACGCGTGCCACGTGTGGAAGACCACTTGGCACGTTATCGATTGGCAGATGTGTTCATCGACACCTTTCCCTACAACGGACACACCACCGCAGGAGATGCCCTGTTGGCAGGACTGCCCGTGGTGAGTTTGTGCGGCAGCAGTTTTGCCTCACGCGTGGCAGCCAGTTTGTTACACGATGTGGGACTGCCTGAGTTGGCTTGCTACAGCTATCAGGAGTATCACGATAAGGCTTTGCAGATGGCTACGGATGGGGAGGTTCGAAGTGGCTATAAATTTCATTTAAACAATAGATTCAACTCTTCATTGTGGCCCGCATCTGCGCAAAAGCAAGCACAAGCGTTGGCTGCAGTACTGACCCAGATTTGAGAAAAAAATGAATCTTGGCATTATTCAAACAAGAGGGTTGGGGGACATCATCATTGCCGCGCCAATCGCACAGTACTACATTGACCAGGGATTTACTGTTTATTGGCCAGTTGATAGTCGATTTTTAATGGCTGTGCAAAGTGCATTTCCAGATATTCACTTCCTGGGAATAGACCCTCAAATACATGGCCATGAGAGTTTTGACTATTTTTATGGCGAACCGCTTCGGCAGTTGCGAGATTTAGGTTGCGAAAAAATCTACTCGCTGTATTCATACCTTTCTGGGGTCGATGTTGTCAACGAAAAATTCTCAAATTCATTGAAATTTGATGAGTATAAATATGCTGTTACACAAGTTCCGTTCAGTCACAAATGGAAATTAAAAATCAAACGGGATTTGGAACGTGAAACAGAGTTGAAAAAAAAGCTTGGCATCAGCAAGCCCTACGCCCTCATTCATGAGGAAGGCTCGAACTTCAAAATGTCAATCCAATTACCTGCTGATGTATCTGACCGATTACAGGTGGTTCGCATGAGCGCACTTACCGACAACCCATTCGACTGGATTGGCGCAATTGAAGAAGCCAGTATGTTGGTATGCGTAGACAGTTGTTTTGCAAATCTTGCTGAACAAATGAACCTTTGCGAAGACAAATACCTAATGTTGCGCTCAGACATACGCGCAACACCTGTATTTAAAAACGGATGGAAATATCAATGAGGAGTGAAAAATGAAATTAAATCTTGGCGCCGGGAATAAGAAAATTGATGGATTTATCAGCGTTGATAAATTTCCCTCTGCCACCACTGACTTTGTTTTTGACCTAGAAACCACGCCTTGGCCCTGGGCTGACAATTCAATTGATCAAATTATGCTCATTCATGCCTTAGAGCACATGGGGCAAAGTACAGATGGCTACCTTTCAATTATTCGTGAGCTTTATCGCGTGTGTCGACACGGCGCGGAAATTTTGATACACATTCCGCATCCTCGACATGATAATTTTTTAGGTGATCCTACGCATGTAAGAGCCATCACTCCTCAGCAGTTAACGCTGTTTGACCGTCAACTCAATGATGCTTGGGTAGCTGGTGGCATTTCTTCCGCAACACCATTAGCACATTACCTCAATGTGGATTTTCATATCTCGAATTTGATCACCGTTTTGGATCCTGTTTACCATCAAAAGTATGCGGAAGGTGAATTGACACTCGATGAAATCAATCAAAAATCAAGAGAACTTAACAACGTGATTGGTGAATACCACATCACATGGGTTGTTAGAAAGACAAGCTCATCAATTTCTTAAGAAATACTACTTCTAGATTTCAGAAAAACCTAAGTTCAATATAAAACCAGTGCAGGCTTATGCCAGTGACGAATATCTAGAATTTTTTATCATGAACATATCCATTTGCATTCCCACTTTTAATCGACCAAACTCTCTCGAGCGGGTTTTACAACACCTATGTTCGTTTAGGTCTGCTCCTGTTGAAATCATCATAGGTGATAACTCCGGAAATGGCTCTGCATCAGAGGTTGTCGAGGGTTTTAGAAATAAATTTCCTTACTTAACTTATCTTCGCAGACCTTTGAATATTGGCGTTACGCGCAACCTCGACTCTATAGCGCGTATTGGCACTGCTCCATACATCTACATGCTCAGCGATGATGATTTTGTCTATGAAAGTGCACTACTGACAATGCAAAATATATTAGAAAGTAACGAGAACATTATTGCTGTCAACGGTGGGTATCTGGGTACAAATTTAGGTGTCGTCGGGCTGGATCGCGATATTAGCGATGCCGTCGCATCCATTATCCCTAAAGGGGGCTATGAGCAACTTTGGAATAACTTGGAAATTACCGACAATCACCCTTTGATGCGGCGTGTTGACTTTGTTCGACATGCACGATACAGGGAGGTTTCTTGCGCTGTTGCGCCCGTGATTTTTGACTTGCTTGGGCATGGTGACTACATTCACCTCAATGCGCCCGTCATTCAGCATGAGCAACGAGGCGATAGTATTTCTTCTCGTATCGCAACATCTGAAGTCACAGACATGGCTAACAGTGACCTTGAAGTAATTTCCTGCAAGGCAAATCTTCTTGGAGCAGAAGCCAATACTGTGCGTGGAAAAATTGTCCGCAATGTCTATTTTCAAGGTGCAAGAGTCTTGTTTTCTTCTGGGGAATATCTTGCTGGTTGGCACAGCTTAATGAGAAGTAATGCATATCTAGGCGTTGAAAACAGTACAAAAATTTGGCTTGAAAAAAACATACTTCCTAAGCTGCTAAGCGAAAAAATTGTCCAAATCGCTGCCGATACTGGTTGTGTTGATATTCAAGGCGATAGCATTGGTATCAATCACACTTGGATTTCAAATCTCAACACACGGTTGGGAAATCAGCCCAATTTAGTACCAGTTGATAACTCCAGCAAGCGATCATTACTCCTAACCACCACCACAGAAGTGCTCCCGAAATCTACGGCAGAAGTCATTGTGTCTATTCCAAGTCTGATTTCCCAGTTCGCCCTGACAGGGTACGCGATTGGTTTTGATGTCACAGGAGACTTTCCACGCATCACTTCGCAGAATCAAGCATGGGTGCATATGGATGAAACAAACCAAGTGCAAATCGCCGCACTGCAAACGCCTTATGCATGACTTGAAATATTTACCAACGAAGCTGAGTTCTATGACTAGAAACACTTCAAGCCATTTATTTCTGCCAGTTTTTCTGACAAGGAGATAGTTATGAAAGCCGTCATTCTTGCCGGGGGTATGGGAACCAGAATTAGCGAAGAAACGCATTTGCGACCGAAACCAATGATTGAGATCGGTGGAAAACCCATTTTGTGGCACATCCTCAAAATGTATTCCGCCCATGATGTCAATGAGTTTGTCATATGCTGCGGCTACAAGGGCTACATCATCAAAGAATACTTTGCTAACTACTTCTTGCACATGTCTGATGTCACATTCGATATGGCTGGCAATCGCATGGAAGTACACCACAGGAAAGCCGAACCTTGGCGAGTTACTTTGGTAGATACAGGCGAAGAAACCATGACCGGCGGCCGACTTAAACGTGTGGCTGATTACGTCCGTATGGACGATGCTTTTTGCTTCACCTACGGCGATGGAGTTTCAGACGTCGATATTGGAGCATCGATTGCATTTCACCGTCAACATGGCAAGCTCGCAACTGTGACTGCTGTTCAACCTCCTGGACGCTATGGCGCACTAAAAATCGAGGGGCATTCAGTATCTGGCTTTACCGAAAAACCGCGTGGTGATGGTGGCTTGATCAATGGTGGTTTTTTTGTGCTTTCGCCAAAATGCATTGACCGTATTTCTGAAGACAGCACCAGCTGGGAGGGCGCTCCTCTCACAAGTCTGACACAAGACGGAGAGCTGATGGCTTTTGAACATACCGGTTTTTGGCAACCCATGGACACATTGCGAGAGAAAAATTTTCTTGAAGACCTGTGGAGTTCTGGGAAAGCACCCTGGAAAGTTTGGTAATGCAACCTACTGCTCATTTTTGGCAAGGTAAGCGCGTACTTTTGAGCGGACATACCGGTTTCAAAGGTACATGGCTCATGTGGTGGCTCAACCGTTTGGGCGCCGAAGTGACCGGCTTTGCTTTATCGCCACAAACAAAACCCAGTCTTTTCGAACTTCTTCGTGGTGACCAGCTGTGCGACTCCAACTTGATTGACATTTGCAACCAAGAAGCTGTTGAAGACCTTGTTCTCAAAAGTAAGCCGGACATCGTTCTCCATTTGGCAGCGCAAGCACTCGTACGTACAGCCTATGAAGAACCTGTTTCAACATTTCAGACCAACGTTTTAGGCACCGTCAACCTGCTTGAAGCCATACGCACAAAATATGCACCAAAAGTTGTGGTCGCGATCACCACCGACAAGGTATACCACAACCGAGAATGGCTACACCCCTACCGAGAATGCGACTCACTTGGTGGGTATGACCCCTACAGTGCCAGTAAAGCAGCTTGTGAAATGGCCATAAGTAGTTATGTAGATTCTTATTTAGGAGCCCAGGGCATTGCCGTGGCCAAGGCAAGAGCTGGAAACGTCATTGGCGGTGGTGATTGGTCTGCCAACCGTCTAATTCCTGATGCCGTGCGAGCCTGGGGAAAGGGTCAGCCACTCGAAATACGTCGCCCTGACTCTGTTCGCCCGTGGCAACATGTCCTAGAACCGTTAAATGCCTATCTGATATTGGCTGAAAAGCTTTGGCATACGCCTACTTTGGCTGGTGCTTATAACTTCGGCCCACCACCCGACCAAGCAGCTTCCGTGAAAGAGGTTGTGACGTTAGCTCAGCATGCATTTGGTCAAGGTGAGACACATTTTTCAGCCAACATAGAAGGTCCTCATGAAGCGGGATTGCTCTTACTCGACAACTCTAAAGCACGGAGTATTTTAGGTATTGCGCCACGCTGGAATCTTGAAGAATCCATCAATCGAAGTTTGAATTGGTATCGAAAACATTTACAAGGTCATGACGCCAGCGACCTTTGTAAAGCTGACCTTGACGCTTTTCTTGGAGCTGCATGATGCGATTTCAAGTCTCTGATACTCCCCTGTCAGGTGTTATGTGCATCGAACGGTCATCCGTTGGTGATGCGCGAGGTTTTTTGAGCCGCATGTTTTGCACGCACGAATTACTTTCTGTCGGTTGGCATTGGCCGGTCTCGCAAATCAACCACACATGCACTGAAAAGAGCGGGACAGTTAGAGGAATACATTTCCAGCAGCCTCCGCATTCAGAAGCGAAACTCGTCAGCTGTATCAAAGGTTCTGCTTGGGATGTAGCGGTCGACCTACGTCATGGTTCACCCACATTTTTGCATTGGACAGCACAGATACTCAGTGCAAAAAATAAGCGTGCACTTTTGATTCCCCCAGGCTGTGCACATGGATTCCAGTCCTTAGAAGACGCAACAGAACTTCTTTATTGTCATTCGCATGGTTATGCACCTGAAGCAGATGCAGGACTCAACCCTCTAGATCCAACACTTGCAATTGTTTGGCCCAAACCAATCACATTGCTTTCGGACAAGGATCGGCAACGGCCGTTGCTACAAAAAACTTTTCAAGGACTCATCCCATGATGCACTGTCGTCACTGTGGTCACTCGCTAAAACACACTTTTCTTGATTTAGGAAGCGCTCCTCCATCCAACGCTTACCTTAGCAAAGAAGCCTTGAACGCACCTGAAGTTTGGTTTCCGCTGCGCGTGCTCGTTTGCGACCTCTGCTGGCTGGTACAAACTGAAGATCACGCTGGACGCGAGGCATTGTTCAGTAAGGACTATGCCTATTTCAGCTCATTCTCGAGCTCTTGGCTGGAGCATAGCGAACGTTATGTTGACGAAATGACATCCAGATTTGGACTCAATGCCAATAGTTGCGTGGTAGAAGTCGCCGCGAATGATGGCTACTTACTTCAATTCGTACAAGCACGCGGTATTCCTTGCTATGGCATCGAACCAACCACGAGCACAGCAGAAGTTGCTAGAGCAAAAGGCCTATGCATTGAAGAAGAATTTTTTGGCGTGGCTTTTGCTGATCAATTGGTCGCACAAGGCCGTCAGGCTGATCTAACCGCAGCCAATAACGTGCTTGCCCATGTGCCAGACATCAATGACTTTGTGAAAGGCTTTGCACGCTTGCTCAATCCTCAAGGTGTTGCTACTTTTGAGTTTCCCCATCTTTTAAAAATGGTTGCGCAATGTCAATTTGACACGGCTTACCATGAGCACTATTCATATTTATCTTTACATGCAGTGCGTACCGTATTTGAAAATAATGGTTTGTCCATTTTCGATATCGAAGAGTTGCCAACCCACGGCGGTAGCTTACGAGTTTTCGCGCAGCGAATAGACAGCGGCTTGCACAGAGTCAGCCCCTCAATAGACAACATTCTTTCGCAAGAAAAAGCTGCTGGCTTATTGACCACTATTTTTTATACCGATTTCGTGCATCAACCTGCGCGTATTGCAAGAGCGCTGCTGTCATTTTTGATAGAAGCCGCCACTCAAGGGAAAAAAGTAGCTGCTTATGGGGCCGCCGCAAAGGGCAACACTCTTTTGAACTTCGCAGGTGTTCGACCACATCTATTGCCGTATGTTGTTGATCTCAACCCTGCAAAACAGGGCAAGCACATGCCTGGCAGTCAAATTGAGATCGTTGAGGAAAAGCACTTACTACAACATCAACCAGACTACGTTTTGATCTTGCCTTGGAACCTTCGCGAAGAGGTCATGGAGCAACTGTCCTACATTCGAGAATGGGGCGGAAAATTTGTGATTGCAATTCCCGATTTGGAAGTTTTATGAAACCGCGTATTCACTATACGAAACCATCCATCACTGAATTAGAAGTTCAGTATGCAACTGATGCCGCCGCTAACGGGTGGGGTGAGAAGTGTTATGCATACATAGACCGTTTTGAAACGGCATTCAAGAGTCACTTAGGCACTCAGTACGCGATCGCTACCTCAAGCTGCACCGGAGCGCTGCATATGGGAATGGCTGCTCTTGGCATCGGCCCAGGAGATGAGGTGATCATGGCTGATACCAATTGGATTGCAACTGCATCACCTATCATCCAACTGGGTGCGAAACCAATCTTTGTAGATATAGATGCCGAATCGTGGTGCATCGATCCTGCGTCTGTTATCCGCGCAATCACACCAAGAACAAAGGCTATTGTCGCTGTGCATTTGTACGGGAACTTATGCGATATGGATGCCCTTCTTCAAATTGGCGAAGAATATGAAATTCCCGTTATTGAAGACGCTGCTGAGGCCGTTGGTTCAATTTTGAACGGGCGAACCGCTGGCTCAATGGGTCGGTTTGGTGCTTTTTCCTTCCACGGTACAAAAACCTTAACGACCGGTGAAGGGGGAATGTTTGTCACAAACGATGAAGTACTGCACGAAAAGGTTCTGACGTTGAGCAACCATGGGCGAGCGCGTGGGCAGCAAAAACAATTTTGGCCGGATGTCGTGGGCTTTAAATACAAAATGTCCAATATCCAAGCAGCACTCGGATGCGCACAAATGGATCGACTGGCTTGCCTCATTGCGCGCAAACAGGAAATCCTTGCCAACTATAAAAAACGACTTGCCTCATTGAAGGGATTGACGATTAACCCTGAGCCAGAGGGGCATACCATTGGCGCTTGGATGCCAACGGTAGTATTTGACAAAGAAACCGGAATTTCTAGAGATGATTTGCATAAAGCGTTTGCCAATGAAAACATCGATGCCCGTGTGTTTTTTTGGCCATTATCGTCTTTACCCATGTTTGAACCTTGTTTTGGCAACGCCAATTCATACGATATTCCCAACAGAGCTATCAACCTACCCAGTTACCACGACATGACCGATGACGAGCAAGATCGTGTCATTGAAACTTTAGAGCGCTGTTTGCATGGAAAACAATAAAGTATTTGCAATATGGGGCGCTGCAGGCCATGCTTTAGTCTTAGCAGATGTGCTGGACTTTAGTGGTCACAGTGTCATTGCGCTTTTTGACAACAACCCCAACGCACTATCATGTCTGCCTGGCGTCAAACTCTATATAGGAGAGTCAGGTTTTTTTGATTGGTTGTCACTTATACCCAATCGACATGAAATCAATGCTGCGATTGCGATTGGAGGCGCTCGAGGAAAGGATCGCCAACATATAGCAAACACATTGATCGATGCTGGACTGAATTTACCCTCCATCATTCATCCGAGCGCCACAGTTGCAAAGTCTGCTGAAATTGGTAAAGGATGCCACATACTCGCCAATGCAGTGGTGGCGCCATCTGTGCGCATGGGTAATGTTTGCATCATCAACAATCTGGCCAATGTTGATCACGAATGCAAATTGGGTCATGGCGTCCACATTGCTCCCGGTGCCGTTCTTTGCGGGTGTGTCCATGTTGGTGACAACGTGATGATTGGTGCAGGTGCATGTGTTTTACCCAATGTATCCATTGGCGCAGATACCATCATTGGGGCAGGCGCAGTTGTTACCCGCGACATTCCCCCAGGCTCTGTGGCCATCGGCAACCCCGCAAGACGAATTCGATCCATTTAATCAAACCCAAAGGAGCAACAATGATTGAACAACAGTCAATTCCCGCAATGGGATCAGACCAAAAACTAGCACAGACAAAAAATACATTTTTTAATATGCTGTGCAGCCACAAATACTCCTATCACTTTGACTGGCTTGGAAGACCCATCATTCAATTTCCGCAAGACATTGTCGCGATGCAAGAGTTGATTTGGGAGGTCAAGCCTGACTTAATCATTGAGACTGGTATCGCTCATGGTGGCTCACTTATTTTTAGCGCATCTTTGCTGGCCTTACTTGACATGTGCGAGGCAATTGAAGCGAACAAAGAATTCAACCCGAAACGTTCTGCGCGTAAGGTTTTAGGTATTGATATTGATATTCGTGAACACAACCGTGTTGCGATTGAAAAACACCCAATGGCCTCGCGCATTCAAATGATAGAGGGCTCTAGCATTTCCGAGCAAACAATTACGCAGGTCAAAAAAATTGCGCAAGGCTATTCAAGAGTATTGGTTTGTTTAGATAGCAACCACACCCATGAACATGTTTTGTCTGAGCTCAATGCCTATGCAAATCTAACCTCCATAGGCAGCTACTGCGTAGTGTTTGATACGGTAGTCGAGGATATGCCCAAAGAAATGTTCCCTGACCGCCCTTGGGGTCCAGGCGATAACCCCAAAACAGCAGTATGGGAATTTCTGAAAAGTCATTCAGAGTTTGTGATCGACAAAGACATTGAGCACAAACTTCAACTCACAGTGGCTCCTGATGGCTACCTCAAGCGTATCTCTTGATTCATCAACCAAGAATAATTTATGCCTAAATACAGCTGCCCCGTTTGCAATTCCCATTCAGAAATTCTCGATGTCGTAGATTTCAATAAATGCTGCGAAGAAATCAGAGGAAAGTTTCTTGAGAAGTCTGGGGTGCCGGTTTATTATGCAATGTGCTCATCTTGCGATTTTGTTTTCGCACCAGAGTTTTCCAATTGGACAGATGACGAATTTCTGTCAAAAATCTACAACGATGGCTATATTGAAATCGATCCAGATTACATTGAGGCAAGACCAAATTACAACTACGATTTGCTGCTAAAGCTATTTGGAAATTCTTCTGGTGAAATTCGACATTTAGATTACGGAGGTGGAAATGGCAAGCTCTCCGAAAAGCTAAGTGCAGCGAATTGGAACTCAACCAGCTACGACCCCTTCCCCAACGGAAGCGGTAACTTATCAGAAATTGGCACCTTTAATCTCATCACTGCCTTTGAAGTTTTTGAACATGTGCCCAACCCCAGTTCGCTCATGAAAAATCTAGAGGCTTTGATTGAGGACGAAGGCATCATTTTTTTTTCAACGCTTATTAATGACAACAACATCAAAAAAAATGAGAGATTGAGTTGGTGGTACGCCTCACCAAGAAATGGTCATGTGAGCTTATATTCACATGAAAGTCTGAAAAAGCTTGGAGAACATTTTGGTTTTAACTTTGCATCTATGGGAATAGTGGTTCACATTTACTACAAGAAGTTTCCAACTTGGGCTCAGTCATTGCTCGACAAGTGAGTGCCCCAGGCAACCACTTAATATACAAATACGACCTTGCAAATTATTCGTACGCTAGGATAAGGCCGCACGCGTTAGTCAAAACCAAGCGCCATAACACGGCAAATATCAGGTAAATGTTAAATAGGCGAGTCGGCGCATAACGCCGACTCGCCCTTTAGCCACGTTGAATGCGCAGCCTGATAAAGCTGCGCACTTTTTCCAATTAGCTTCCCGTAAGCGCCGCCACCAACTGCGTCGCAGTCAACGCCGCAAACTGCGTCGTTGTCAACGCATTCAGTTGCGTTGAGCTCAAGGCACGAATGTCCTGAACTTCAATGTTTGCGATTTGTGAGGTGGTCAGCGCACGCACTTGTGCGGTGCTCAAGACCTTGAAGTCATCGGTGGTCAAGGCCACAACTTGCGCGGTGGTCAGAGCTGCCACTTGTGCAGTCGAGAAACCGCCCACTTGGGTAGAGGTGAGCGTTTGAATCACGCCCGTTGTCAACCCTTGCAGTGCGGTGGTTCCAATGGCGGCCACCTGAGTGGTCGTCAAAGCTCCCAACACGTCAGACGAAGCTGCATTGAGTTGAGTGGTGGACAAAGCCGCCACCTGCGCTGTTGACAAGGCTGCAACATTTAACGCACTCAAGCCATTCACTTGGGTGGTGCTAAGGCTATTCACTGCTGTGGTGGTCAAACCACCCAGGGCAGTCGTGGTCAAAGCACGCAGCTGAGATGTTGTGAGCGCCGCCACCTGGCTGGTGTCCAGCGCAGCCACTTGCGCTGTTGACAACACCGCAATGTCAGCAGACTCTATCGCTCTGACCTGCCCGGTGGTCAACGCAGCCACTTGGGTCGTGCTCAAGGCTCTAACTTGGTTATTTGTCAATGCCGCAATGTTGTCAGTGGTCAACACTCTCAGTGATGTGGTGCTCAACCCAGCCACTTGACCAGTGGTCAAAGCTGCTACCAACTGCTTGGTGAGACTGGCCACCTGTGATGTACCCAAGGCGTTGAGTTGGGTGCTTGTCAATGCAGCAATCGTTTTCGTTGCCATGTCACCGATTTGGCTGGTTGTCAACGATGCCACTTGGCTAGTGCTCAATGCTGCAACTTGTGAGCTGGTCAAGGCAGTCAAACTTGTTGCAGCCAGGCCTTGCAAACCACTGGTACTCAAAGCGTTCACTTGTGAGGTGCTCATCAAACTCAATTGCGCCACCGACAAGCCAGACAGTTGTGTGGTGTCGAGTTTGGCTATTTGCGCAGTCGTCAAGGCTTTGAGGTTGTCAGCTGTCAAACCCGTGATTTGCGCTTTGGTCAACCCAGCCACTTGGCTGGTGGTCAAAGCGGCGACCGAGCTCGTACCGAGCGCATTCACTTGGGCCGCCGTCAATGCACCAATTTGCGTGGTGCTCAGGGCGCCCAATTGGGTGGCACCCAGTTTGGCCAAATCATCCAAGGCCAAGCCCCTCATTTGGGTGGTGGTCAAAGCACCCACTTGTGAGGTGGTCAATGCATTGAGTTGCGCCGAAGACATGGCTGTGATGTCCGCTGTTTCTAACGCTTGAACAGTGGTGGTGGTCATAGCAGCCACTTGCGTGGTTGACAAGGCAGCCACTTGTTTGGCTGTCAAGGCCTGCACCCCTGTAGATGACAATGCATTGACTTGGTTTGTGCCCAAAGCGGCCACCTGATCAGTGCTGAGTGCTGCCACTTGGGTAGCATTCAAAACATTGACCTGTGAGGTGCCCAAGGCCTTCACTTGCGCAGTGGTCAATGCCGACAAAGCAGCAACTGACAAGGCCCTGGCTTGTGTCGTGGTCAAAGCTGCCACTTGGGCGGTGGTCATCGCAGCCAATTGCACCTTGTTGAGGTTAGCCAATTGAGTGCTGGTCAAAGCAGCGGCTTGTGTGGTGCTCAATGCAGCTACCGCAGCCGAGCTCAAGCCTTTGACTTGGTCGTTCGTCAGAGCCTGCACTCGGTCAGTACCCAAAACGGCCAACGCCGATGTGCTGAGTGCGCCCAGTTGTGTGCCTGTGAGTGCTCGTACTTGTGCAGTAGTCATCGCTGCGGCCAATGCCGTGGTCAGCGCACCCAGTTGCGTGTTGCTCATTGCTGCCACTTGCGTGGTGGTCAAGGCCTGCACGTTGGTCGTACCTAAGGCAGCCACTTGCGTGGTGGTGAGCGCTTTGACTTGATTAGCGGTCAAAACACTCAATTGAGAGGTAGACAGCGCGGCCACTTGGGCTGTGCTGAATCCACCGATACCGCCGGCTGCCAAAGCTCTGACCTGCGAGGTGGTCAACTGGCCAATTTGTCCGGTGCTCAGCAAAGCGACTTCAGCCGTGCTGAGTGTGGCCAGCTGTGTGCTGCTCAAACCCGCCACTGCAGAGGTAGACAAAGCTTGTACTTGAGAAGTCGTCAAAGCTGTCACAGCTTCATTGCTCAATTGCTGCACTTGGCTAGAGGTCAACTTTGCCACAGCAGCGGTGCTCAAGGCACCCGCTGCTTGGGCTGTTAATGCTTTCATTTGGCCTGTGGTCAAGGCGCCCACTTGCGAAGTGGTCAACGCTGCAACAGCCGCAGTGGTCAATGCTTTGACTTGGTTGTCTGTCAACGCTTTCACTTGGTCAGTGGTCATGGCTTTGACGGCGTCAGTCGACAAAGCGGCCACTTGCAGCACCGATAAAGCTTTGACTTGGTCAGTGGTCAAAGCAGCCAAATCGGTGGTTGACATGGCGCGAACTTGGCCAGTGGTCAAAGCGGCCACCTGCGTGCTGGTCAAAGCTTTGGCTAGGGTGGTACCCAAACCTGCCACCGTGGCGGTCGACAAGCCTTTCACCTGCGCGACCGTCAAGGCTTGCACTTGGCTGGTGGACAAAGCGTTGGCTTGGGCGGAGGTCAAGGCACCGACATCGGTGAGATCCATGGCCACCAACTGAGTGGTTGTCAAGCTGGCCACTTGAGCGGTTGACATGCCTGCCACTTGCGATGTGGTCAGCGCTTTCACTTGGACGGCGCTGAGCGCCTGCACTTGGCTGGTGCCCAAGGCGTTCACTTGGGCAGTACTCATGCTACCAATTTGTGCCACTGACAATGCTCTGGCTTGGCCGGTCGTCAGCGCGCTGACTTGTGCAGTGCTAAAGCCACCAATTTGCGTTGTGCTGAGGGCGGCTAACGCGCCGGTGCTCAACGCTTGCAACTGACTGGTAGACAAGGCGCGCACTTGCGATGTGGTCAGGCCAGACACTTCGTCTTTGGTCAGCGCAGCCACTTGTGAGGTGGTGAGAACAGCCACGCCGGCTGTTGTGATGGCCGCCACTTGGGCGCCTGTCAATGACACCAAGTCACCCGCGGTGATGGCTTTCAAATTGGTCGTGCTGATGCTTTGCAGCTGTGAAGTGGTGAGCGACTTCACTTGCAAAGCCGTCAGCGTATCCATTTGCGTTGTGGTCAGGCTGTTGAGGTCAGCGGCCTCGAGAGCCCCAACTTGGGTGCCTGTCAGCCCGGCAATCTTGTCACCCATGGCTTTAAGTTGGTCACCAATCAAGCTCACGATTTGATCAGTCGTCAATGAAGCCACTTGGGTAGATGTCAAGCTCGCCACATTGCTGGTGGTGATGGCCGCCACTTGGGATGTGCTGAGTAGCGCCAACTGCGAACCCCTCAAGTTCGACAGGGTGCTGGTGGAGATGGCATTGACCTGCGAGGTCGTCATGGCCTTGATCTGGGTCGACTTGAGCGAATTGAGTTGGCCCGAAGTCAACGCACCCACCGTGGTGGTTGTGAGGTTGCTCACTTGGCTCGTGGTCAAGGCTTGTATTTGCGTGGCACTCAAGGCCGCAAACACAGCGGTGGTCATGGCATTGAGTTGATCAGTTGTCAAAGCCGAAAGGGTTGCCGCCTTGAGTGAGGGCACATCAGCGGCAACAATCGCCGCCATTTGGGCGGTGGTCCAGCTCGACGCGGAAGTGGTGGGTATGGCCGCAAAGTTGACCAACGAGTAACTGTTCGATGCGCCGTTAATTGAGGAAGTCATGATGTTCTCTTTCTGAAATAGGTCTCAAAGGTTCTAACAGTTACGGGTTAGCTTCTGGCTTGTGTCACCAAGCCCAACAACTGGGTGTTGGTCAAAGCGGCAATTTGCGTTGTGCTCAAGGCATTGACTTGCGCATCTGACATCGCTGTCAGTTGCGACACGCTCAAGACTTGCACTTGGTCAGTGTTCAATGCCACCACTTGCGCAGTGCTCAGGGCAGCCACTCTGCTTGTGGTCAGGGCAACCACTTGTGTGGTATTCAAGGCTGCAACTTGTTCAGTCAACAACGCGTTGACAGCCGCTGTGCTCAAGGCCTGCACCTGCGAAGTTGTCAAAGCTGTGATGCTGCTGGTCGAAATGGCTTGGATGTCGTCTGTCGCAATGGCAGCCACTTGCACCGTGGTCAAGGCTTCCAATTGAGAAGTAGACAATGCCGCCACCTGTGCTGTGCTGAGTGCCACGATGTTGTCAGTGGTCAAAGCACGAACCTGGTCGGTACCCAAAGCACCCACTTGATCGGTGCTCAAAGCACCCACGCCGCTAGCAGTCAAGGCTCTGATTTGCGAAGTGGTCAGCACTTGTACCTGGCCAGTGCTCAAAGCATTCACAGAGGCCGTGGTCAATGCGCGGA
>JACCDX010298575.1_pt1 | contig 28859 bp, 15 predicted proteins | sample 7449681 | NCBI WGS metagenome assembly JACCDX01 (sample SAMN15323450, study PRJNA562643) | freshwater metagenome | isolation source: river surface water | place: USA:Blue River Watershed | collected 2017-08-18
GCGAATCTGGCACCAGCGGACGGCTCTTTCTATACGAACTCACTACATTTGGCTTTTGTCGGGAATCTCGGCTGGTTAAACGTCGAATCATGCCCCGCGTCGCCAATCCCCTGACTAAGGTCCGTAAGCGTCTTGAACCCTGCTGCTTCGGTCTGGCTAGTTTCAAGAATTTGCCGAAAGACAAAGATAAGCCGAGTAAGCCAGAAAGGCACCTGAGTTTCTATCGTAAGAATGTCCCCATCCAGCGTGAGATTGTCCCAAAAGTGGACGAAGCTCTCGATTTAGCCTGCGAGCGACTAGGACTGGATCGCGAGCTTGTCCACGGCTTCGTCCAGCCCGACCCAACCATCAATGCCTTTTGTCGCGATGGCATCCGAGGAAACGCCGTCGTCTTTGTTAACTCTGGTCTAGTGGAGCGACTTACCGTGCTGGAGATGGCTTACGTATTCGGGCATGAGCTTGGACACTTCCTCACACCTCTGGCACTTAATACTATTTCGGACGGCCAAGGTGGTCACGTACCGGCCAGCATGGAGGATGCTATCATCTATCGGCAGCTCGAGGTCAGCATGGACCGTTTCGGTCTAGTAGTCTGTCAGGACCTCAATGTGGCATGCTCAGCGGCGTTGAAGCTACAGTCAGGACTCAGCGGGGAAAACATCAATGTCGACCTTGAAGCCTTCGGGAAGGAGGCCATCAAAGGCTTCGTCCGCGATCACAAGGAGTACTATAACGAAGCCTTCGCCTCGCACCCGGCGGTCTACGCCCGAATTCGAGCCCTTTACCTCTTTTCGCAGTCCGACAAGTTCCTGGCGTTGATTGGTAAAAAGGGTGGCCGTCCGCATGCCGAAGTGGATGCAGATGTTCAAAAGGATCTTCACGCTACTTTGGATTACTACGCGGAGAAATTGATGGACGATGCTCTGTCAGAATTTAACAACGCACTCGCCGCCCTGCAGGTAGATCACGAAGGCCAGTGCCAATTGGCTCATTATGCGGTCAGTCCCCGTACTCCTCCGGATCAAGAACGCATACGTAGCCTCGCGGGCGACATTCAGAAGATCCCCGAGAAGGAACGCACGGCTACCGTAAGCGCCAAGTTCGACGAATTGATTCGTGAGTGCGCCTTGCGCTGCCCCTATCGAACCCACCAGCATCTGGAGGCCGTTCTATCCAAGCTAGAGAAGACTAAATTCCATCCCGTCGCCAAAGCCATCGCGGAAGGTTTTGCGGAGCAATTGATCAAGATTCGATCATCATAGGCGGGTGATTTTTCATCGGCCTGTCGTAAACTCATTGACCAAAGGAAGGACAGGTTGGGGCTCGAGTTCTGGCATGGGACGAAGAAGTTATTTTATCCTAACCGCCCCATTCTTCGTTGAGGAACGGTCTTGCCGTCCTTGAGGATGAGATTGCAGCCCCAATGAAAGCCGAAGACGCTGGTCTCTAGTCACAGGAATTCGAATTCATGGAACGCCGCCCCAAGCTGGGTCTTATCAGGCATCGATCAGGTGAACTGACCCTAGTCAACTGGAGTATGGCGTGTCGACCTAACCCTGGTCTTCATTTCCCTGAAGCTCTTTAGCTTCACCTTTGCGCATCATCGCGTAGGCTGATTGAGCCTTTGGGGTGAGGCGCAGGACTCCTGATAGATACCCTCTTAACGCGGTCAGGGCTTTGGAGCGGACTTCTTGGTTGCCTGGGCTAATAGCCAGGGCTCCGACCCCCGGGATCAGTTCTCGGTACTTAGCGAAAGTTTGGTTAAGTCCTCCGTCCGCCGGCCTGTCTCCGGGGAAGAGGATGACGGAGGACGCAGTTCCTCTGATTGCCTCGTTGTAAGTGTGCATTTTGTACACATCCTCCGGCTTGGCGTCATCGTCATAAGTAGCCGATTCTGTGCCTTCATTGTCACCTGCGCGGCTCAAATCGAGGTTTGCGATGCGGAACTTGGCGTCGAAATGGATAAAGGTAATCTCGCCTAGTTTTTCAGCTGACGTGCGACAGTGTTCAAAACTTGCACCATAAATTATGGGGAACGTCTCAACGGTATAGTCCGGACGTAGCGTCAATGAATAGCTCGTATGGCCCGGACCTTGGGCGAATGACCGATTGTAATAAAGGGCAACGTACCGAGCAGATTCGCCCTTTCCGAGTTTGAGTGTAAGTCGAGGTTCATCGCTCTTAGCGAGGGTTATAGATGCAACGCCATTCGGATTCAGTTCCTTGACGTATTTTCTGTCCAGTTGTGAGGCTCCCGGCATTTTCTCCAAGGCTTCGGCCATGAAGAAGAAGAGCCAGTATTCATAGAGGTCGGGAACCTGTCGGTTTTCAGCTGTCGGTGAAAGGGAGCCTTTGCCATCAAGATCTCTTATCGAAAGCGTTTTGTTGGCCATGACCCAGCTTCTTAGATAATGCCGGTACCCGTCCCGCTTTTGTAAAACTTGGTTTTCTAGGGGAACCCGGCCAAGCCGTCCGGCGCTTTTGATAAACTCCGTCCTGGATTGCTGTTCGAACTCTGCGTGAAGGTCGGTGGCAAGCGTTGAAAGTCTTTGCCCGTACTTTGCCGGGTCGTCTTTGATTGCACGACATGCGTTAAGGAATTGTGCAATACTCTGCTTGATGAACCGGTTAGGCGCTGTGTCGGTGGTGTCGTTCCGCTTTCGTTCAAGGGCTTCAATCGGGGCGGGATTGCCTGCGCTATTCATACCCCAACGGATTCGGCCAATCGGGTCTCCCATTGCATGTGTGCCTGTGGTCATGCTGGCAGGTATCCATCGGTCAATCGATTCCAGTTGGGAGTGTGGGCGGGATTTGATCATCCCCATAGCCGCTCTAAGTTCGTTTAACGGCATCGACGCCTGCAGGAGAAGAAATCTCTCCAAGGGGGTCTTTTGTTCACCATCGATTTCGATGAACTTGCCTTGGGTCGGCGCCTCTGGGTCAAACAATAGGGCGATAGATATACTTGTAAGGTCGTGGAGCAGGGCTAGGTACTGCTCTTCGTAAGACAGTTTGGCGGAGATTACTTCGAATCGTAATTGTGGTCCTTCTTTAATGCCAATCCATCCGGAGCCAAGGAAGTTGCCGAATCTAAGTATGCCTTTGGCTTGTCGATCGTCAGTTTCCCAACGAACGCCTATCCGCTTCGTATCATTTAATGATGAATCAACTTCGGGCACTTCTTCTTCCTGAATGAAACGAAGACCAGTCTCTGAACCGAATAAAATCTCCCAATAGTAGTCAGTATTTTCGAGCAGACGAAGCCGGCAGAGGAAGTCGGCTTTGCTTGCGCCTGCGTAAAAGACTTTCCCGGTATTTGTCGACGGTCCGAAGTGCAGTGGCGCTTGGTGGTCGGACGAGAGGAGCGAAAGGCGGAGCTCTTTCTTTGCTTCAGCGAATAGATTATCCAATCCGTCCGATCTGCCTGCCTGTTTCGTGCCGATGTAAATCCAGTAATCCTGGCTGATTTGAGCCAGGACGTACTCTGATTTTATCGGTGAGTCTGTCACTGTATGAAACTTACAAATTGATCAGACGAGAGCTGATGATTCATCGACTCGAGCTTATGCTTGCAGCGGGGAAGCCCGTGTTTCTCGCATAATCTTATGAGCTCAGTTAGTATGTTGCTTAATATGCCGGCCGCTCCGTTAAGCTTAGGCAGCGCCTTCTGAAGGATAGCCAAGTCAATAACTGTCTTAATATCTTGGTTTGGGATGATATCTGCCTTGCTGAGGGATTGTGTGCTAGCGGCAAAATTCAGACACTCTCGTGCGGTCCGATGAGCGAACACGAAGCGGCTTCCTTCGAGAATTTCATGCATGTCCCTGAGGATATGAATCAGGTGTTCGTGGTCGTCTTCGGAAAGGGCTTTATCCTTAGCCTGGGCAATCCGCATGAACTCCTGCAGTTGGCTGCTTGTGAGAGGGTCTAATCCTCCTGGTACAGCACCCTCGAGTCCGCCTTCGATCTCTTCCCAAGGCACCTTAAACTCGATGACATGCGCCCGGTCGAGGACCTTTGGGCTGAACATGTAGGTAGTCTCATCAATGTTCACTGTGCCAACCACGAATAGATTGCTCGGCCAAGCCACCTTACAGTCGATAGTTAAACCATCTTCCGTCTTCAGTTCCTTGTCGCAGTCATGGAGCTTGATGGGTTCTTTCGATTCCATCGAGCTTAGGAAGTCTGCAAAGTAACGTTCAACGTGCGATAAGTTCATTTCGTCCAAGATCAGGAAGTGTGGAGTTCCGGGATTAGCCAAAGCTTTGACGATCATCCGTAGGGCAGGGGGGGCGATATAAGTCCTTCCGCCTTGATCGAGGAGATTTCTGAATCCCAACAATGGACGATTGTCGGTCCAGTCTGCACCTACTGCCACAACTTCAATGTTATCGGTTTCTGTAAGCGATGCCGCGGCTAGCTTAGCTGAACGTGTTTTACCTGTGCCGGTTCCTCCGGCAAGTATGACAAATGGTTTTGACGCCAACGATGTGATGAGTCGGGTGCTTGTGTTCATTTCAAAATGCGCAGTTTGATGGGATGAATCTTCATTTTCTGCATCCCTTTCATTAGTTGAGCTTTCGATTCTTGAGATGTGTCCATTTTCTATTGCTTGCAAATATGCATCACCCATCGATTTGATATCGTTACGTAGAGTGGGATATCCGTCTTCGCTTTTGGGGTAAAACTTATGAAAAATTGACCCGCTCGGGTATGATAAGCCTGGTCCCTTGGTTGCAGACAAATTCATTTCATCCGTCCCGAATCCACCAGGCCTTAATATTTCAAAGTATTTACGAAGAGCTTCGGTTTCTTTTCTTAGCTCTTCGGATTTATTTGTGCCAAGGTTACCGTATCTTAAGCCAGACGCTTTGCTTATTGATAGATAAAACCCACGTTGTTTTGCATCAAAAAGTAATACGATATACGTTCCATTTTTAGGCGAGTTGGATGCACGCCGATCGTGGATGCTTATATACCAAACGGGAGTGTAGTTTGTGATGCCAACCGAGAGTTTGGAAAAAAGATCTGGGTGAATTTTCCCGATCCATTCATCAATCAGCCTTCTTGCATTTCTTAAGGCAATTTCGGCAGGCCGATTTTTATTCGTGAATCTGTTCTTAACTGCGTCTTGGTAGTGTAAGAATACCCCATTTATGCTTTCTCCTAAATCATCCATGGACTAACGTTAGGAATATCTTCTCAAGGAGTCTATTGTATTGATACACTTGTCTGATTTTTTTGGAACGTGGGTCTCCTTGCCCTCCTTCTCCCCGTAAAGCCTGCGGACTTTCTTTATATTAATTAACAACTGCCTGCTCTCCCGCCCCCTTGAGGCCTTTATGTTGCTCGATCGGATTTGATGCCTGGTTCTTAGTAGCCGTGCCCTTCGTCCTCGGTTTCGACGTCTACCACTCTTTAGAGGGCCCCATCGTTATTCGCGACCACGTAGCATCTTTGCCCGAGAAAAGTGAAGCCTAGGTCGGAGGATATATTATTACGGCCGTCGGTAATGATTACCAAGGATGCATATTTCTCGTCCGGAACTCATAGTCGGCCAGATATGAAATCTAGGGCTGCTGCTGGGGCCCTTGGAGTTACCTCGCGAACCCCGAAAACGCCGCTTGCATTAGGGTGATTCTGTGCGTCGTCGCCATATAACCTAGTCTATTGTTGGCAAAAGGTCGCCTTGTGGCCCGACGTTTTTATTTAAAGGCAATTCTTGATAAGGGTGACGATTATCAGTACTAGATGGTGTTTAATTGTATGGCAAAAATTGACATATTTGCGTTCTTCTCCGGATTAGGCTTTCTGGATCTAGCTTTTGAGTCCGAGAAAGGCTGTAGGGTGGTTCTGGCCAGTGAATTCCAGTCTGAGTACGCACGAAGCTACAGCTATGCTCGCGAACAGATGGGCATTGAGTCCGTTACACCTATCGTAGGCTCTTCCGAAGAGTTTCTCTCCGGCGATAAGGCCAAGTTGCTTTCTAGGAAGATTAAGGAATCACGAAAGGCGGGCAACAAGGTCGTATTTATCGCTGGTCCTCCTTGCCCTGATTTCTCTGTTGCCGGCAAGAATAAGGGGGGGGACGGTGAGAATGGAAGGCTCACCAGGGTCTATTTCGACTTAGTCCTTTTGTTTAAGCCTGATGCTTTTGTTTTCGAGAACGTTAAAGGTCTTTATCGCACCAAGGTCCACAGGGCTTTCTTCGAAAGCATGAAGAAGCGAATTCACGATAATTACGGTGCTACGGACGAGAAACTCATGAACTCATTATGGTTCGGTGCTCCGCAGGACCGCGATCGCATTATTCTCATCGGGGCGAAAGGACGGGAAAAGCTCAGCATTAACTGGCAATCACAATTCAAGTTCAGCAAGGAGCAACTCGAAGGTTTTGCTTGGCCTTTCGTCGATGTCTACGGTGAGAACTCCAAGAGAAAGATGCCGTCCGGTGTGCCCCGTGAGCTAACAGTGCAGCATTGGTTTGATGAAAACCAGGTGAACGATCATCCAAATACATACGACTTCTTCAAGCCACGCCAGGGGCTTAAGCGGTTCAAGGTCGTCGAGGAGGGAGATGACTCTCGCAAGTCTTACAAACGTCTACACCGTTGGCGATACTCGCCGACAGTTGCCTATGGCAATAACGAGGTCCATTTACATCCCTATAAATCAAGGCGAATCACGGTCTCTGAAGCTCTTGCTTTGCAAGGGTTGCCCAGGGAGTTCTCTTTGCCGCCCGATGTGACGCTGACAGACAAGTTTAAGATGATCGGAAACGGTGTCCCGTATCAGATGGGGCGAGGAATTGTAGCCTATGTGAAGAGCGTTTTTGCGCCATGAAATACACTGTTCAAAATATGGTCAGGGCGCTGGCCTCTCTTTCTCGGGATAGGAGATATAACTATGTGAATACGAAGAACGAGGGTACTATCGAGATTTTGAACGTAATCATTCCCTTTGGCCCAGTGACAATCAGGCGTTCGGGCTCAAAGGTTGGGTCATCCACTATTTCAACTGAAATGATGGACCGTGTAGCTTCTGCCATAACAGAGGGAATGCCGATCAATTTGGACAGGGTCTTAGGGGCTAGTTATAACACACGCTCTGCCTTGGAGGCCTTGCTTGCGCATACCTCTGAGTTCTATTTTTGCTATCCAGGTAGGATATCTCCGTCTGAGTCTTCGGTGAAAGTGGTCAAGGGGCATAAGCATATTGTCTGGAAGCCGAATGCTCCTCATAATCATGGGGAATTGGTTGAGATTAAGACACAGATGGTGATTTCTGAATCGGCAACCTATGATACGGTTTATGATGAAGTAGGCTCTCTTGGTGTGCAGGAGTCATCTGAGAACGAGTACAGTCATGCCCGACGCCATGCTCAAATTCAGTATTTATTGGCTCAGGTTGGATTTCAGTTTGGCTACAAAATATGGATCGCTCAGAATGACCGCGGCGTGAAAATTGGCGATAGGTCGTTTTCAGAAATGCCCGGCGTTCTGCCTACATTGAAGGAGGGCACGGTCATCGCTAATTTTTCGGAGGCTGCGCATGCGGCACGTCTGATTGATTGCATTTGGTTCAAGAATGGTCGCCTCATGCCTGCTGTTTTTGAGGTGGAGCATTCGACCGGTGTGACTTCCGGACTTACTCGTATGAAGGCCTTCCGGGATATTCTCCCGCCGTTTCCTTCGAGATATGTCATCGCAGCTCCGGACGAGGATCGGGCTAAGGTCTTTGCCGAGTTTGAGAAGGCTCAGTTCCGTGATTTAAACCCTCAATATATTTCATATTCTTCAATTGAAGAGCTGGCGGCTCTATGTAGAAAACGTAAGATTATGGGTGTAACGGATGAGTTCATTAACTCGTTCTGCGAGACTTCTAATTAGTTTGTTAACGTGCAGTTGTGTTTTCCATAAGATGAATATAGTCATTTTATGTGGCTACCTACCCCGAATGGAACCAGGCGCTTAGCGATTTTCTCTTCAATAAAGAAAACGCTGGTAAGGCTGTCTATCTTCATGTGCCGGAGGAGGCTTTTTCGGATAACGAGAGTCTGCGAGCTTTGGGCGGTTATGAAGCATTTAAGGCGGACATGCTGCGTGAGTTGGCCAACGACCCAGCTGAGCTTTTGGTCGTTGCAGACAGAAAGTGGCAAAATGACTTAAGGCACCTAAGGCCAGACGAAGCCTCCATCATTCCCGGGCATCTCGCTTTGATGTTGGTTCTTGCAGCTGCGACTGAGGTGGTGAGGGACGATATCGAGCCGCATGCTTTCTATCCGTTGATCCCTTGTTTCTTCGGATTGCGCCCCGATGGGTTCCAGCTGAGGGATAAAGATCTCATTCCGAAGCTTTATGGTAGGATCAGCTCATGGTCTCGGCGATATGGTTCAGGCGGGCTGGGCGTGTTTGAGCCTCAGCAGCTTGGTGCCAGATCCAAGGTGGGTCTAATTCAGGGGCAGACCATATATAGGGTGACGGACGTCGATGAGCTGCAGTATCGGTTTCACTTGGCTGGGTATCGACCTGGTGACGAATATTCTGAGGAGGAATTTGAGGAAATACTCAGGGAGGGAAGCTTTTCCCCCCGAATTGAAAAGGCGTTGTCCAACGTACATCTTCGCAAGGTGGCGGTGATGCGCGCACAGGAAGAGCTTGATTCATGGGATGGCACTTTATCCGATGAGTCCAAGGCTAAGTTAGGTGAGAGCTCCGGAGAGTCGGGAAGGGTGTTGCTACAGCTGTTTGAAGATGGTGGACGAGCCCCCGGGAGAACGATGGGCATCAGACTTCGCCAGCAGAGGGACTATTTTGATGACTATTCGGTATTGATTCCGACCTCTAGGCGTGGGGAATATTTGAAGAAAATCGTTACGCCAGATCCCGTAAACCCTGGCTTATCGAAGATTGTCGTTAAGCTTGCCGAGGCTCGGCGGGAGGGCGTGGTCTCGTTCACCTCCGATTTCGATATCCGAACCGAAGACAAGACCCTTACTTTCAGGTATCGGGCTAAGCCGGTACGCTTTTTTGTCCCCGCTGAATCCGCTGGTCTAGTCCGTGTGAATGGATGGGTGGAAACGCCCGTCATGACTAAAGGCAGGCGCCATATGCTCATGATTGAGCGCACATTTCATGAGGAATTCTTGCGCTGCAATGCCGCCAAACTCATAAAATATCGGTCCCCGCAGGAACCAATAGACGAGAATCTGACGCTTCTTTTCCAGTTCTTGATGGTCGAGAGCATCGCCGAAACACTCGTTGATTCGCGAGGTCGAGTGATTGGTTCATTCGCCATGTCAGATCGACCTAAGATCCGCCTTATGTCTGGTTTAAAAGCCAGCGGACGTGGAAATTCCTATATGCGTAATGCCCCGCCCCGCATACAGGTAACTGGCCTTGCGGCGAGTTGCACGGTTCAATTAGATGAACGCTACTTCACGAGGATCGGTGCTGACGGCTCGGCGGAAGCTTCTTCAGTTGATTATAAGGTTAAAGACGGCCTTGTCTTGCCTGACTCTCTTGCCATCGCGGTAGTAGATCGCGAAAAGCTGACATTGGCCAGGTGTGAGCTGCGTTTCGAGGACTACGATGTCGGCGAAGTCGTCGATCCTCCGGTGAATGCAATCGGCGCGATCATTGAAGCTGGGCAGGTTGCTGACCCTTATCGCCCCAGAGGTGGGCAGTCGCAGCAACCTTCGTTGCCTGAATTGAAAGTATTCGGACGACGACCTGGAGAGCTGGGTTCGTTAACCCAATCCGAGGCAATGATTGAGCCTTGCCTGCTAGCTGAAATCAGGGGGGCGGAGAAGACTCTACATTATATCGGAAAGGACATGCTCGCAACTGATGGGGCTGGGTTAAGTTTTAATGTCGTAAGAAATCCGGCGTTCATGGGGCCGGTGCTAACGCAGGCTTGGGCGAAGTTTCTTTTCGAAGGAAACTTACGCTGTGGTACGTGCGCTCAGCCTTTCCCCGTCTCTGGGACTTATCCTGAATTGAGCCCGATCAGGGGTGTCGTCAGGAAGCAGAGAGAATTCATTCAGGCACATTTCACCGTACGTTCATGAGCGCTTTTTCGGACAGTCTTTGGTCTTACCTCGTACAACGACGTGGACTGAGTACGTCGCAGTTCGAGGACGCCTTCGGCGCGCTGATTCATCTGCTGCCTTATCACGAAGATGACCAATATAACGAGTTCAGGACGGCGCGGAATATCCTCAGGCTTTGGCATGCCGCCGGCTGGCTCGAGTATGACTATGAGGCCGGTAAGGTGCTGCCTAGGAAGCCCACGTTGATTTCGTTCAAGGATGGAGGAGTTGATAAGGTAAGCTACGTGGCTGTCGATCGTGCCCAGGCCACGGCTTTCACCAAGAAGCACTCCGTCATCTTCACTACGCCAAGGCTTGATGGTAAGATTTCAGAAATGTATCCGGCAATTTATCAGGCAGACCTGACGCCTACCATGTCCCCGGATGCTAGCGCGGACGCCTTGCTTCCGATCACTCCTGGACGCGATGACATCCTTAGCTCGAGCGGGGGTGCTCCGTATGCGAACGTGCAGATGATCGGAGGGGTTCCAAAGTTGGTTGATTTAGAGAATCGTAAGGAGTTTTACTTCGATACTTCGGAGCTTTACTTTAAGGAAGGAAGGTCGGACCTTCCTGGAAATTATTTGATCAGGTATCGCAGCTCGATTAATTATGAAACGGACTGCATCTGGCGGCAGCTGGCACATGGGCTGCCTGTCAATCGGCAGTTCCGTGTGATGGAGGAGTGGGCCTGGGGTATGCACATCGCCCTTGCCGAATCGCGACGCCCTTCGACCGTGATGTACGATCCGCTTGGGAAGACTTTGGCTTGCTACATGCAGGTGCCTTTGCCTCGCGCGCTTTCTCGCTTGTTGGCCTGGCATGGCGGGCAGCCTCCGGGCTTTCTGCCTAAATGGAACGACCCCCTGCGCGGCGGAGAACATTCTCTATATCTTTATCGTAACGTGACCCATCAGATGGCCCTGGCCGTGGCTGCCAAGCTGGGGTTTCGCAACGACCGAAAGCCCTTGCGCCTTATTGTGCTGTAATTTTATATCGCTCTTATGAGCGACCCCCTTTCCGCTTTCCAGGCGATCCGTACCGATTTTGTCGATTATCTCGGGACGGCGTTTCGCACCCGCTTCGACTCTTTCGAGAAAGAGCGTCGAGAAATCCTGAGCCGCCCGTTTTCGGCCGATAATCCAGGTGGGTTTTATCAGCAACCTTGGCTGGAATTGGTCCCTAAGTACGAAAGCGGTGCTAGGATAAGTGAATGGAATGGTTCTCCGCCGCAAGCGTGGGGACAATCTACGATGGATGATTTGGATGCTTTCGCCGCTGCGTCTACTTTCTTTACGACCGGGATGTATGCGCATCAGCGTGAGATGTTGCGGCTGGCAGGGGAACGGAAGGATGCTGTCGTGATGACAGGTACTGGTTCGGGTAAGACCGAATCCTTCATGCTACCGGTGCTGGCACATTTGATTTCGGAGTCTCGCGATTGGCAGGGTGCTGCTGGTCGCGGCGAGCCTTGGTGGCATCAGGCAAGAGGCGCAAAGTATTCATCCCAGCGTGCAGGGGAGGTTAGACCGGCCGGGGTAAGGGCCTTGTTGCTCTATCCGATGAACGCATTGGTTGATGATCAGATGTCGCGCCTCCGTAGGGCGTTGGCGAGTAGGGGGGCGTTGGATTGGTTGGATAAAAATCGACAGGGGCACCGTTTTTATTTCGGCAGATACAACGGTGCCACCCCGATTCCGGGGAGTCGTGGCCCGGATTCGCCAGGAATGACGGCCAAGCATAAGCGACTCAAGGAGAAGCTCGCGCTTTTCGAAGAGCACTCAACGCTCGCTCGTGAAATCGATGCAAAAGAGGGCAGGGCGGAGGGCGATAAAATCGAGTATTTCTTTCCCTCCGTGGATGGGCCTGAAATGCGTTCGCGTTGGGACATGCAGGATGCGCCCCCCGACATCCTGATCACGAATTTCAGCATGTTGTCGGTGATGCTGATGCGTCAGCAGGACGAACCGATTTTCAGCGAAACCAGGAAGTATATCCAAGGAGGAGGTGTTTTCCACCTCGTGCTGGATGAGCTGCACCTGTATCGCGGAACGGCCGGGGGTGAGATCAGCGCCCTGATCAAGCAGCTTCTGCACGCCCTTGGCCTGTACGCTGGACATCCGCAACTACGCATCCTGGCCTCCTCCGCCTCTCTGGGGAAGCAACCTGTTGATTTTCTCCAAAAGTTTTTCGGCACAAAATGGGATGATTCACAGATTGTCAGGGGCTCTCCTGTTACCTACCCTAATGCCGCCTCGTTATCTTCGTTCCTGCCGGCCTTGAATAGGTTTTCGGAGTCCTACAAAAAAGCCGAAGTTCTTTATCCTGCCGACGAAGAGGGTCCTACTCGTGAATTCGCTAAAGCCATCCGCTTGGCAATTGATGTTTTAGCTAAAGAAGGAGGAGGTTCCGATGTCACCGAAGCGTTGTTTGGCAAGGAAGGCAGGTCTGGCTTAATTGGAAATCTTGCCGGAGCTTTGAATGACCTGGAGGATCCCCACCGTAAACCTAAGGCCAGGGACTTCCAGGAGGTTGCCAGGGCTCTTTTCGGTTCTGATGATGAGCCCTCCCTTGTGGGGCTTGAGGCATTGATTCGATTGCGAGCCGGCTATGAGGTAGCATATCCGGATGATACTAAGTCGCGGGTCGCGTTCCGCTTGCACTTCCTGATTAACAATCCGCAAGGCGCGTGGGCCTGCGCATGCCGTGAATGTGCTCCTAATCCTGAGCCCGAAAGAAATTTCGGTAAGCTATACACTACACCCAGGCAGTTCTGTGAGAATGGGCACCGGATTTTCGAGTTATTGTACTGTGAGTGCTGCGGTGAAGTCTACATGGGTGGTTCGGAGAAGACTCTCGGCAACCCGGGTGAGGATGAGATGACGGTTCTAGCCTTGGTCGATCCGAATGTCGAACGAGCTCCTTTTGCTTCTTCGATTAAGCCTCCGGAGTATCGTAATGCCAAGGAATTCACCCTGATTTGGCAGATATCTACCGAGGCTTCCCAGTCCCCGTTGCGTCAGGGTCTGGAGCCTAAGTTCAAGCAACGCGAATTCGGCGAGAAAAGCATGCAAGACCGGAGATGGGTTGAATCGCTTTTTGATCCAATGACCGGTTTGCTAGGCAATGGGCCTTCCAAGGTTTTACGTATCCAGCCTGTCAGGGAAGAAGATGCGGCCTCCTGTTATGCCATGCCCTCCAAGTGCCCTTCCTGTGATACCGAGTATTCGGCATTTGCCGCCCGACATAGTCCCATTCGCGGATTCATGGCCGGTTACTCACGTGTTTCCCTTAATCTGACATCTGACTTGTTTGTTACTTTGCCTAAGAAGGGAAGGAAACTGATTTCATTTTCGGATAGTCGAGAAGACGCCGCAAAGCTGGCAAATGAGATCGAACGCTCGCACTTCTCGGATCTAATGAAAGGGTTTTGTGTGCGTGCCGTTGCCAAGGTGCCAAGCCTTACCGCGGACGAGGTCCTTCTCGTTAAGGCGTTGTTTGCTTCTGAAGCCGAAAAGGCGGTGCTTCCTGATGTCGTGATCAGGGAGGCTGAGACGCTTAAGAAATATGCGCCCGACAAGGTGAAAGAATATCGTAACAAGGCTGAGACGGTTGGTCGTGTGAGGTTGTTGGACATCATGAAGACCGTGATGAACGATTTTGCGGCAATCGGTGTGAATCCGCTCGGACTTCACCCCGAATTTGACCAAGATGAGAACCAGGCGCCTTGGTGGCAGGTGACTAAAGAAACTCGTTCATATCCTGACGGGTATAGCTTTAGAGACCAACGTGATACCGCCTTCTGTTTCCATATCCTCGAAGCATTTGTCGCCCGGAACTATTTTTCCGCTGAGTCGTCAGGGGTGGGGCTAATCGTGCCGTCCGTGACCGCGCCTGAGATTGACCAGTTAGCGAAAAGCCTTGGCGTCAATGAATCTGAAGTACTTAGCCTGCTGGCGCGATGCGTTCGACTTTTGGGGGACAAGCACAGATATGATACGCCGTTACAATTTGTCAGGAGGGGACGTAATTCCCAGTTTAACGGTTCGAACCCAGGCCAGGTAGAGGGGGCAAACTTCATGGAGAAGACAGTGACGCCTCTTCGCGAGCTGCTTGAACGGTATGCGAAGATGTGGAAGGTGGATTACAATGTGCTTAAGCAATCGTTTAACCCGATTTTTGAGCGGTATTTGCCCGGACAGAAGCTGCGCATGGATATGCTCTCCGTGGTCGTGGCTCGTCCGGAGGATGCGGTCCATCTATGCCTCAAATGCCGCCGTCCGCATATCGTTCGGGGTGGGTTGGCGGGCCATTGCTCAAAGCCTAAATGCCAGGGTATGCTTGACGACAGCAAGCATTGCACGGCGGCCGATCTGAGAGCCGGAAATTATTACGCAAAACGCTATTTCGGGCCAAATGATAATCCACATCTTATCAGGTTGCACGCCGAAGAGCTCACCGGTCAGACGGATGACCAACTAAAACGACAGAGGCTGTTCAGGGATGCCTATGTCAGCGATGGCGAGCATGCCGAATACCCCTTGGCTGACGGCATCGATCTGCTTTCCGTGACGACGACAATGGAGGTTGGCGTAGACGTTGGATCATTGTCTAGCGTCTTCATGGCCAATATGCCACCTAAGCGATTTAACTATCAACAGCGAGTCGGTCGCGCAGGTCGAAGAGGACAGGCTTTTTCTTTGGCGCTTACGCTTTGCCGTAATCGCGGTCACGATCAGTACTTCTTCAAGCAGCCTGCCGATGTCGTCGCGAACGATCCGGCCCCGCCGTTCCTCACTATCACCAATTATGTGATGCAGCGCGCTGCTGCCAAGGCGGTGCTAAGGCAGGCTTTTGCGATGGCTCCCGTGCCAGCCGAAGAAATCGATTCAGACACTCACGGAGAATTCGGCGCCTTGAGCAGCTGGGGGGCTGGACCGGTCTACGAGTCCGTCCGATCTTTCCTGCTAAATCAATCAAATTACGAACCTATCGTTTCTGCGCTTACGAAGATAGCAGCTGGCGTCGATATCGACGAAGGTGCAGACCGAGCTTCTATTCTGCATTATCTTAGCTCAGCTGGACCGGATGGTCTTCTCGCCCAGATTTCCGAGAAGACTAAGCATATAAATGATAGGTCGATTCAGCTTGGCGACGCCTTGGCGCAGGTCGGTATTCTGCCGATGTATGGCATGCCTTCTAATACCCGTGAATTGGTGCACTCTTTGAAGCCAGATCGCTCGAGCAACGAGTTCCCGAGCATTGATCGGGACATGGAGTCTGCTGTGAGCGAGTTCGCTCCTGGCGGTCAGAAGACAAAAGATAAAAGGATTTATACTTCGATCGGATTCAGTCCTAGGTTGGTTATCGAAAACGGAAGGCCTAATGTCTTCAGGGGTGCGACAAGTCCTTGGAGTTTTCTGCCGGAGCGCCTGTTTATCTGTGCGAGCTGCGGTAATATGTCCGAGGTCAGCCCAGGTGCGGACGTGGACAAATGTACGCTTTGCTGCGCTGAGCCTCCGGTCGATGAAAAGACAGGCATGGTGGCTCCTCGTCACAAGGCTTTCGATGCCGTTACCCCCGCGGTCTTTCGTACGGATCTTAACCGTCCTGACGAAGCCAAGGAGGACGCGGACATCGGGGGTACTTTCGCTCCCGTGCTGGCAGTGCTTGATCATTCGACGCCCGCGACCTTCGAAGGAACCAATGCCTTGGCCCTGCTGAGCAGGCAGAAATCTGTTTATAAGCTTAATCGCGGAAAAGATTCTGCAGGTTTCGAAGGCCGGATTGGTTCGACGGTTAACGAAGTGGAGGGCATCGAGAAAGGGGTCTGGCTTGGGCAGCAGTGGATTCTGAATGCTGACTATTTGCCTGAGCTAGGCGCGCGTATCCCCAAAGTTCATAAGCCGCAAGAAGGCGAGATCATCAGCTCGACCGTCGTCCTTTCGGCAAAGAAGAACACCGATGTCCTTCGCCTGGCGCCGGCGTTGATTCCTGAATTCTTGGACCTTTCGATCATTGGCTCAGGCTACCAGCCTGGTAAGAGGCATAATCTCTCAACGATCGATTGTTCTTCCGGAAGGGCGGCGTATTATTCCGCTGCCTTTCTCATGAGATGTGCGGCTGCTTCTTATTATGATATCGAGCGAGAGGAGCTCACCATATGCAACGTGCGTGCGATCGGCGAGGACGCGGTGGGAAAGAAGAACCGCGCCGAGATAATCCTTGCCGACACTCTTCCCAACGGCTCCGGTTTCTGCGAAAAGTTGTCCCAAGATCTTCCAGATTTCTTGAAGGCGTGCACCGATCCAAGGCATGGAACCTTCATTTCATCGGTCATGCATCCTAAGCATGCCGAAGGCTGCGCCAGGTCCTGCCCTGCGTGCCTATCCGACCACAGAAACGGCGCCTTCGATCCGCTGCTGGATTGGAGGCTCGGACGCTCGATGGTCAGCTTCTTGCTAGATCCATCATACGATTTCGGAGCAACTGATTCTAAGGGCGCCGATTTCAGTGACTGGCGTAAGATTGCCCTGCCTATCAGGGATCAGCTACTCCACGTTCTTCATAAGACAGACCAATTCGAACAGGTTACCGTATCGGACGAAGTTTCGACGCAGTTGCCGATGATAAAGCTTAGCGCATGGGGGGCTGAGTTTGTCGTCGCCATGGTCCATCCGTTCTGGCGGCCCGAAGATTCCGGCACGACTGTCGTTTTTGATTCAGTCGCTGACGATGCAAAGGTGATATTCGTAGATACTTTCAACGGTCTTCGTCGCCCCTCCTGGTGCGTGGAAAAGATTGTTAAGGAAATGCGCGCTCTAGCCTAATGGACTCTGCTTCAAGCACTCCTTGGGTGAAGTCGAGATTGTCGTCGCTCCCCGCTATCCGAAGGTCGCTGAGTCCAAGTTCGTTGGGCGGAGATGGGCAGGCGTGTCTTTTGAAGCATGCGCTTTCGGCCCTGGATGCCTCGTTCATGATGTACGCTCCGCCTACCTTTTTTAGCTCTTGGGGTACGGTTTACCATGCGCTCAAAGAAAAGGCATTTACTCGTGAAGAGTATGATCTGACGTTGCGCGAACAGCTGGCAGCTGAAGATGCGCAGAACTCAACGGACTGGCTTCGCCAGAGACTGGTGCCGCTCGCTGATATTTCCTTTGTTCGCAACAAAATCGCCAACCACCGTAAACGCACTTACGACAAGTTGCCGATTTCTCTGCCGAACTATCAGGGTGAAGACAGGCCTGTCACGCCTGAGCGTAACTTCACGTATTTGCGCGAAAAGTTCCTGCCAGAAAAAGGCAAGACGAGCGCGCTTCCGTTTCGTGGACGCATCGATTGCCTGGTCCGATATGCCGACGGCACCTACGAAATCAGGGATTATAAGACAGGTTCGATCTATGAGACGAAGACCAAGGTGGTTAAGTCGGCTTACGTGAGGCAGCTGCATGCTTACGCTTTGCTGACACGCGAAGCCTATGGATGTCTGCCTAAGCGTATGATGCTGATTGATGAGCTAGATAACGCAGAGTGCGTGGAATTCAGTAATGAGGTTGCAGATGACGTAATTTCCGCGGCCAATGCGATCCTTGCTTCGATCGAGGATGCGTTGCGGTGTTTCATTTCAGGCGGAGCTCTGCCTGAATATTGTAAGCCTTCGCCGGCTGCTTGTCAGTTTTGCCAAGTTAAGCCCTATTGTCCCGTTTACTGGCAGCCTAGTGGCTTGACCTTGGTAGGAGAGTATACGGCTGACCTGAGGGGGACCGTCTCATCTGCATTTGAAGGTTATTCTGATGTCGGTGGCAGGGCTGACGTTAAGCTTTGCGTCGGCGAAGGTCGGTTTGTCTCTTTACTGATGACCAGGGAGTCAGTTGCCGTTCATCCAGTTTTGGCCGATTGGGTGGCTGGCCGTGTTGCCCAAGGTGCTACGATTTACGTTCTGTCTGCTGCACGCACTCCAAGTCCTACCCAAATTAAGGTCAGGGATGATACCGTTGTTTGTTCCGACGGGTACTAGCTTCAATAAATGCTATTCGAGCCAATTTACAAAATACTATTAAATAAACTCGTATTTAGAGTCTTTTGTGTCAGGGGCAGTAATATCCACATTTTCTGACTGCCTATAAAGCCTAGCTAAGAGGCTAAATTTAACCCTGAACTGGCTCCGCCTGTGGGTCTTGCCTGTTGCTCGGTCCAATTTGATACCTGGATCATAATAGACTGAGCCCGAGGTGATTCCCTTGAGCAGCAGGGTTGGGTCGGTGCTTCGGCAAAGCTTGATGTCCTTGCCGAATCGGTACTTAGGTCTTTCAGATTCCCGGTCTACTTCGGCGGGAACATAGGCCGCCTTGTTATGCTTCCTGCACCAATGTGTAAGGATTTTCCTGAAACTCCAGGATGCAGCTACTTCCTCATTCGGAGAGAGGAGGACCACGCATCCGTTGGCATCGGTGATTTTTCCGGATACCTTGTCGAATCCTGTTACTTCTATTCGCATATTCGTTTCCGGATGCGCGGCGCCTGCGTAGTGTATTCCCTGGAAATAGCTGATATTTTCCCGTTCGGTGTGTTCGCCGTATTTTTCGACGAACTCCTCGACGCCGTCTACGTAGGATCCGCCATCAGGTTCAGGCGTCAGGAGCGTGATCGGGCCGGTGCCGTGCCTGAGGTAATTAGTGGTCTTATGCTGTTTGATTTCCCAGCCCAAGAAGTCGGGCTCCGCTGCGCCGTTCTCTTCGACTCCGAGTTCTGCTTCGAGCGTTAAGCCGCCGCAGTTCATTCCATTGCACTCGACGACTTTACCGCCCTTGACCAAGCGTTTTGCCTCAATCCATCCCTTTTGATGTATGGCCCGGAGCCTGCTGATGAGCTCTCCGTCTTGGTCTTCCGCTTTTTGACGCAGTAAAAGACCCGATATGTCCATGAGCACCCCTGCGGGACGGAATGCGGCCTTAATAGAATGGTATGAGCCGACCAGCTCAGAATTCGGCGTACCTAGATGAGCCAAGACTTTCCCGCATGGCCGAACCCCGATGAATAGCACTCGTCCTGGCTGTCTGCCTTTTTTTTCGTGGTTCAGCCATTCGGAAGGTGCCAGTCTGCAACCCATCACGAAACCCGATAGGCGTACTTCGGGATATTGCGGGTATAGGATGAACTTGGTCCTGTTTGCCGGAGCCGATGAGCCCATCTCGTCGATCCACTCGAGGTCGACCGCGGCTTGGAGCACTTTCCCTGGCGCAACCGTGGAGTCCGTTATTTCCCCGAAGGGTAACAGCTGTAGTACCTCAAAGGAGGGGCCGAGGTAGATTTGGTTCTTGGTGTTATCATTCGGGGCCAGTTCTTTTGCATACAACCTAGTGGCGCCATGTTGCGCCATGCATGATGACAGAAACTGGACCGTCGAGAAGCTCATCTCATTCGCACTTCGCCATCCACGTATTCATAAGTCCTGAGCGTCTTCATGACGCGCTCTGCGATGGCGCTGACGACGGGTACGACCACGGAGTTTCCGAATTGTTTGTAGGCGGTGGCATCTGCGCCGACGATTTTGAAGCTGTCGGGGTAGCCCATGAGCTTACGACACTCGTTCGGAGTGAGGCGTCTGGGGTTCTTTCCGCGTTGTTCGATGAGGATCTCTGAGCCGTCCTTGTAGTATCTTGCGCTCAGCGTCCGAGCCACATCGTCCGGACCGACGACTTCGCAGCCAAAACCGTTTCCGGCCTCTTTGTGCTTCTTGGCATAATTCTGCAGGTAGTTCCAAAGTTTGTCCGAAAGGGTGTATTTAGGGTCGGGCGACTTTTCGAGGATGTCTTCCAGGATAGGCTTGCCCGCATTTCGTGTGACTCGCTGGTTCGCCGTCGTAGGGAATTCGAAGGGCAGGGGGTCTTTGAAGCCAACGATGAAGATGCGTTCACGATGTTGAGGAACGTACGACTGCGCATCGATGATCTGCGTCTGGACGTGGTAGCCTAGGTCACGAAGGGTGTTCATGATCACGAGGAAGGTCTTTCCCTTGTCGTGAGAACGAAGGTTCTTCACGTTCTCCAGCACGAATGCCTTCGGCTGGTAATGGTCGATGATCTTGGCGAGATGGAAGAATAGGTTGCCCTGTTTTTCGTCTTCGAAGCCATGCTTTCGGCCCAAGCTCAGTTTCTTGGAGACACCGGCGATGCTGAAGGGCTGACAAGGGAATCCGGCGCAAAGGATATCATGCGGGGGGATGTCGCCGTGATCGAGCAGGGCTGGCGGGTGCTTGAGGTCGATGTACTTGGCTTTGGTGATGTCCCCATAGGGGGTCATGCCGTGATTCGCCGCATAGGTGTTCCTGGCCTTCTCGTCCCAGTCCGCCGCCCAGACGCAATTGGCGCCGGCTGCCTGAAATGCATAGTGGAAACCTCCGATACCGCAGAAGAGATCGATGAAGGTGGGCTTATTCCGAGGGCCTAGCTTGGAATTCCGTGAGCGTGCTCGCATACGACCATTGGAGCATACTTTGACTCAAGTTCCAGGCATAAAATGCCTATATTTTTGATATCGATGAACTTAGCCTCATTTGATTGGCTTAGGCATGCAGCCGTTCAGGAGAAAGCTGACCAAAAACGACGTCGGTGATTCGGGTAATCAAGCGGGCTTCTTCGTGCCTAAGGCACAGGCAAGGTCCGGCTTTTTTCCTATTTTGGACCTGGCAAGCCGAGACAACCCAAGGTCTAGGCTGCCGGTCGTCGACGAAGCTTCAGGCCGGAAGTTCGAATTAAATTTCATCTACTACAACAAGAAGAACGACGAATTCAGGGTCACGGCGGTCAAGAATCTCTTCGAACTGCATGGCCTTCGTGCGGGTGACCTGATAACTTTGCGGCGTGAAGGCGACGTTTGGTTTTTCAAATGTGAGCATGACCATGGCGACCGTGAGGTTGATTTCCTCATCAACCCGCAACTCGGCAAGCCGGGTGGGCAGGGTTATTCGGGGTCAGCTGAAGACCGGAGGGCTGTAGAGCTGCACGCCATGCGCAAGGCCAAGGAGTGGCTCAAGGCCGAACGGTTTACGGAGATTAAGGATTGTTCGGCTATGGAGTCTTTTGATTTTTTGGCCTTTCGTGGCCGGAAGGCTTGGAAAGTTGAAGTAAAGGGGACAACGGCTATCCATGGAGATGACATCCTGATGACCTCAAGCGAGGTGCAGCTACATCGTGCCGAGAAGGGGGCGACCGTGATCGTCATCGTCTCTGGTATTGGGTTAGACCGCTCGGGCAAAAAAACGGTTGCCACCGGCGGTGATACCTGGGGGGAGGTGGGCTGGGATATAGACAGCTGGAGTATTAAGTCGAAGGCTTACCGGGTTTCGAGAGTTCGATAGCATTACGCTAGTAAATCTAGGGTAGCCGTTATTCCCTTGGCTTGCAGGTTCCTAGTCTGTGTCCGGGTGACAGGATTGGCTAAGTCTGCTGGCGCTGGACCTGCCGCCGAGCTTGGAGGCGCTCCGGGGATAATTTTATAAGAAAAATACGGTTTTAGGTGGCGATATGGGGTGGGCCTCGGCATAACGACCCGATGCCCGAACAGGAGCTGCCCCCCTCGGCCTCCGCAGGTATCCTCAGCCTGCGCGCCTTTGACTATGACCTGCCATCCGCCCTGGCGGACTTGGTCGATAATAGCATCAGCGCCGGTGCCAAGAAGGTGGAGATCACGACGCAGTGGGCAGAGCAGGACAGCTGGATCGCCGTCGTAGACGACGGGCGCGGCATGACGAGCGAAGCCCTGCTGGAGGCGATGCGTCTCGGTAGCACAAGCCCGACCCAGGTCCGCCAACCTCATGACTTAGGGAGGTTCGGCCTCGGTCTGAAGACCGCCTCAATCTGGGCCTGCCGGCGCCTGACCGTCCTATCCAAGGTCGCCCGCGGTAATGTCTGCGTCCGCACCTGGGATGTCGACCGTGTCGTGGCGCAAAACCGCTGGCTGGTCGGAGATGCCGCCGAAGGCGAAGTCGCTTCCTCGTTCGTCAGGGCCCTGGCTGCCAAGGAGTCGGGCACGGTCGTTCTTTGGCAGAAGATGGATACCTTGTATTCGGGCGGGAGGAGGGTGGGCGTGAGGACCAAGGAGAGTTACAATCGCGACTTGGCTTCAGCGTTCCGGATGTTGGGCGTAACCTTCCACCGCTTCATCGAGAATAAAGATTCCCCTGTGGTCATCAAGGCCGGCGGACAGCCTGTGGTCGCTTGGAATCCGACTGTCTCCGATCCGGCCCCGCAGACTTCCCATAAGGCGCTCCTGGCCTTCAACGGTGAGACCGTGAAGGTCAGCACGTATGTGATGCCATACTCGAAGAACTTCGCGAGCTCGACGGAGCTTCAAAGGGCCGAAGGACCTCTGGGCTGGAATGCCCATCAAGGATTCTACGTCTATCGCAATGACCGACTGATCGTCAGTGGCGGCTGGCTGGGGATGTTTCCCTCCCAAGATCATTACAAGCTGGCCCGCGTGGTCGTGGAGATTCCCAATACCTTGGACATTGATGTGGGTATCAGTGTGACCAAGACCAGCGTGCGTCTGCCGGAGGGACTTAGGGCTGATCTCGAGGGCGAAGCCAAGGCGGCCCGTGCCGCTTCGGTGGAGGTCTACCGAAACCGCGGTCGTAAGGTGACGACATCGACCACGAACACCCAGTTCGCCATGCCTTGGCAGCTCTTTGAGAAAGACGGGCGATTTTATTATCTTCTCAACAAGAAGCACCCCCTTTATGAGCGCGCGAGGGACTCTGCCGGCGATGCCAACGCCTTTTCGTCGATGATCTCTTTGATCGAGCAAGCCTTGCCTTACGCCGACATCGCCATCCGCAACGGAGAACGACCTGAATCTTTCCCGCGCCCGTATGAAGACTCCGGCGCCGCGGAGCGGAAGAAAGTGCTCAAGGAAGTCTATGCGGCTTACCTGGCAGCCTTCGGTTCCCGCGAGAAGGCCCTCGAGATGATTTCCAAGACACCCCCGTTTTCTAACTTCGAAGAAATTACCCAACTCTGATGAACACGCAGCAACAGCTCTCCAATATCGCCCGTAACATCGTCCAGGGCATCCTAGACCAGAAGAAGGCGCAAGGCGTCGTCGGCTATGTGCTGACCGTCGAGGACATCCGAGGCGCCCTTGGGCAGGCCTCGGAGATTCCTTTCCTTAAATCGATCATCACCTCGGACATGATCCTCGCGGTTGAGGCTGAACTCTTGAACAGCTTCACGACGGACGGCGGTGCGTTCGATATCCTAGTCGATGACACCGACCACGTGCCCTGGCTGACCGCTGATCGTAAGGGCGGGGTGAAGTGGGGCTACTGGAACCGCTATGCGGAGTACATGATGTCCGTCGAAAAGAAGCCCGCCACGGTGGTGAAGACCATCGACGACGTCACGGAACGCATCCTTGGTCGCATCGAGGATCCTGCCCGCATCGGCGGATGGTCGGTCCGTGGTCTGGTTGTCGGCAGCGTGCAGTCCGGCAAGACCGCTAATTACGTCGGTCTGATCAATAAGGCCATCGACTCGGGCTATAAGCTCGTCGTGATCATGGCCGGCGTGCATAGCACGCTGCGCCGCCAGACTCAGATTCGTATCGACGAGTCCGTCACCGGCGTGGATAGCCGTAAGAAGGCTGACCTTCCCCAGGGCCGTTCGTTCGGCGTGGGGTCGATCGACCGCAACGTTCGCACCATCCACATGCTCACCTCGGCGAAGAGCGACTTCAGCCGTCAGGTCGGTGAATCGTCGGGTGTCCAGGTCGGCGGCGACCCGATCATCCTCGTGATCAAGAAGAACCGCAGCATCCTCCGTAACCTGCAGGAATGGCTGATGGCCGTGGGTAGCCGCCCCAAGCCGGGACAGCCTGAAGATGGCGAACGCTGGATTCCCGGCTGTCCGGCGCTCATCATCGATGACGAAGCGGACAATGCGAGTATCAACACCAGCAAGGAGGGCAGGTCGTCCATCAACAAGGCGATCGTCGGACTCCTGACCTCGCTGGAAAAGGCCGCGTATGTCGGTTATACGGCCACTCCTTACGCCAACCTCTTCGCGGACATCAACGATCAGGAGAATATCTATCCTCGTAACTTCATCGTCAACATCAAGCCCCCGGGCAACTACCTCGGCGTCGAGCGCGTCTTCGGAATCGATCCGGACGGCGAAGTGGGCATCGAAGCTAAGGAGCCGCTACCTATCGTCGAGGAGATCGATACGTTTGCTGAGTTCATCCCTCCGAAGCACCGGATGGATTTCGTCCCCAAGGCTCTTCCGCCCTGCCTGATCAAGGCTATCAAGGTATTCATCCTCGGCACGGCTGCTAAGAATTTCAGGTTGTCGAAGGGGATGAAGCTACAGAAGCACAGCTCGATGCTCGTGCACGTCAGCCACTACAAGGCGGTCATCGACAAGTTCTCGGACTTGGTGCGTGCGCTCAAGGACCAGCTTCGCGATGACGCATCCGTGGGGGATCAGTCGGTCATCGATGATTTCGAGAAGCTCTGGAACTCGGAGTTCGTCGAGACTTTCCCCGATTTTGATGAGGCTGACCAAGGGATGCCGGTCGCTTGGGCGGATATCAACCCGCTGATTAAGCCCACCTTGGACGCCGTCCAGGTACGTGCCATCCACGGTGAAAGCCAAGTCTCCCTGGATTATGATGAATGCAAGGACGGTTTGATCGTCATCGCCGTCGGTGGTAACAAGCTGTCGCGTGGACTGACGCTGGAGTCGCTCATCGTGAGCTACTATCTCCGTACGACCAAGCTGTATGACACCTTGATGCAGATGGGCCGTTGGTTTGGTTATCGCGACGGTTACGTCGACCTTTGCCGTGTCTACACGACCCGCCAGCTGATTAATTGGTATTCGCATATCGCCTTGGCCGACCACGAGCTCCGCTTGGAGTTCGACCGACTCTGCGAAAGCGGACGTAAACCTAGCGAATATGGCCTTAAGGTCCGTGCCCATCCGGATGGCATGAAGATCACCGCGATGTCCCGTATGCGTTTCGCCACCATGTGCGACATCACCTACGCCGGTAAGCTCGTCCAGACGACGGTGATGTCGGTGAAGAAGCCGGAGGTCTCCGAGAACATGGTCACGACCCGCGAGTTCTTCTCGTCCCTAGGCGCCGGTCGCTCGCATGCGAACTACCCAAATTACACCTACTATCCCTCGGTGCCCTCGAAGGCCGTCTGCGATTACATCTCCAAGATGCACATTCCGCCTGGCGCCAATCGTTTCGTCAAGCAGCTGATCGTGTCCTTCATCGAGAAGCAGGCTTCCTTCGCGACCAGCTGGAATGTTGTCTTCGCTCCCTTGGGCATGTCCACTTCCGAGGCCGCGCTTGGAGTCACCTTCGATTTCAACGGCAAGAAGGTAAAGGCCATCAGCCGAAAAGTCGAAGCCCCGAAGAAGTCGCGTCCGGTCCGTGAACTGATCGATGACTACTCTCCCGTGAAACATAACCTGCTCAGTCCGGACGACCAGGGAGCGGATCTGCATTTCACGAACCTTTCGCCTGAACTCGTTCAGGCCTATTATGGCAAGAGCGGGCTCGCCTCTTACATGGGGCAGATCGAGGACTACGAGAAGAAGGGTATGTCCCTTTATAAGGCGGCCCTAGAACTGACCAGGGTTAAGATGGGCCCCAATAAGAAGGGCGAACTGCCTTCCGTTCCTAGCGGCGAGTTCTGCCGCCTCCTGCGCCCCGAAGGTCAGGCCCTGCTTCTCGTCTATCCGGTGACGCCTCTGCTCGACAAGGAGAAGGTCGTCAGCGCCAAGGGTAAGCATAGCTGGAGTTCCGAGCCTGCTCCCCTTGATCATCCTTTGATCGGAGTCGCCATGAGTTTCTCGGCCTCCGATAAGGTCATCCCCGTCCGCTATGCCGTCGACGATACCTTCAAGGCCCAGATCTTCGGAGGAGATCCCGACCAAGGTTGGGATGCTGAAGAGGATGATGACATCGGCTGATCTGATTATTTACCATGACTACCGAAAATACCAATATCTTTACGAAGCTACGCGCTGACGCGGCTATCGCCAGTCCGCGGCCTCCTTCGATGGTTAACCGCGTGCACGCGAATCCGCGTTGCTGTCTCGAATACCGCTTGGACGTGACGGAGAACAAGGCCTACCTCGTCGCTTATTGCCCCGGAAATCTGCTTCCTAGCCAGGCCCGTTGGCCTAAGCTCAAGGCTTTCGAGATCAGGCAGCGTAGCGTCTCAGGCCGCGACTGCCTCGCCGTGTCTGTACTACCTTCCGTGCCGCAGGCGGACATTGCCTTGGCCGAGGAGATGCTTTCCCTCGTCGGCTCGAACTGCCAGCCGGGCCTTGACCCCGGCGAAGCCGTCGAGGACATGCTGGCGTGCCTAGCCAGGATGCAAAGCCTTGCGAAGGGCAGGGGGCAGCCGCTCTCTCCGGAGAAACAGGTAGGTCTGTTCGGCGAGCTGCATATCATCGCCAACCTTCTGATCCCCACCCAGGGGGCCGAGAAGACCATCGCCGAATGGGTCGGACCCTCCGGCGCACCTCAGGATTTCCAGTCCAAGGGCTGCGCGATGGAGATCAAGACCACCCGCGGCAATCTGCCCCAGACCATCAAGATCTCCAGCGCCCGTCAGTTGCAGGGGGATACCGTGCCCCGTCTCTTCCTCGTGCGTATCGCTTTGGACTCTCAGCCTAGCATCGGCGCCTCCCTGACCGAGATGGTCAACCAGATCGTCTCTGCGCTGGCCGGCAATTCCCTGTTGGCCATGAATTTCCGCGATAAGCTTGCTGAGGTAGGTTATCACGAGGAGCACGCCAAGCTCTACGAGGAGCCGAAGTATCAGATTCGCTCCGTCGTATTCTATGATGTTCGCGACGGGTTTCCCCGCATTCAGGAGAAAGACCTGCCCGTCGGCATCGGTGAGCTCAGCTACGAGATCGAGACGAGCGCCTGCGCCGGCTATGTCGTCGATGAATCCGAAGTGAAAAAGTCGTTCGCCTGAGGTCATGATCAGCAAGCAGAGTTTCATGGATGGATTCGACGACGACGTCCGTCGTCGTCGTCATGAGCTGAGCGAGGATGCCGGATTCCTGCAGGTCGCGATGGCCCAGCTGTTTTTCGAGTATCTGAAGGACGCCGACTCCGATCTCAGTGACTTCATTCCTTGTCCGTTCCTCATCCCTCAAGGCACCGACTCCAAGGGGCAGACATCGTTGCACGGTTATTCCATGGACGATGACTCCTCCAGATTGGATCTCTTTGTCTTCCATCAGGTGGCCGTGACCGGGACGGCCGTCACGCCTCAGGATGTCCGTTCCGCGCGTGACCAAGCCTATCGTTTCTATAAACGCGCGATCGACGGTTATCACGGGAAGCTGGAGGAAGCCAACGAGGCCCACTCGGCCATGGCGCAGATCCATGACGCCCAGGATGATATCACCTCGATCCGAATCTACGTCTTCACGAACGGCGAGAGCCCGCGTGCGAATCTCGGCACGGAAAAAGAGGACGGGGTCACCGTCGAATCCTACTTTTGGGACATCAGCCGCCTGTATAAGCAGTTCACCTCCGGAGGTGAGCGTGAAGAAATCATCGTTGATTTCGTCAATGATCACGGCGCACCGGTCCCGGCTCTCCTCTGTGATAGCGGCAAGTCGGGTTATAAGTGCTACGTAGGGTTTCTTTCCGGCCACACCATCGCCGAAATGTACGCCCGGCACTCCTCCAGGCTCATCGAACAGAACGTGCGTATGTTCCTTCAGGCTCGCGGCTCGGTCAATTCGGGCATCCAGACGACCATCAAGGAGGAGCCGGACAATTTCCTCGCTTATAACAACGGCATGTCCCTGACCGCGAAATCGGTCGAGCTCAAGGGCGAGGTCGCCGACGGCCAGTGCCAGATCGCGAAGGTCACCGAGCTGCAGATCGTCAACGGAGCCCAGACTTCAGGCTCGATCTTCCATGCCCGTCAGAAGGAGCGTGACCTGCTCCGCGGGGTCTGGGTCCAGTTCAAGCTCACCGTGCCGGATGACGGAAAGTCCGATCCTAAGTTCTATTCCAACATCTCGAAGTACGCCAACAGCCAGAACAAGGTCAAGGTCACCGACCTTAGCGCGAACCATCCGTTCCACCAGAAGATCGAGAAGCTTTCGCGTGCCATCGTCACGCCTAACCGTAACGACGGCACCTCTCTCAGCCATTGGTTCTACGAGCGTGCCCGTGGTGCTTACCTCATCGACAAGGGCAACCAGCCTAGCAACTCCGCGCGCACCGCGTGGGAGAAGAGCAATCCCAAGTCCCAATCCTTCACCAAGGTCGACCTCGCCAAGTCGGAAGTCACAGCATGGGGGCGACCTCACATCGTCAGCCGCGGGGGAGAGAAGAACTTCAGCATGTTCATGCTGGAGGTCGAAGACCGTTACCCGGATATCGATGAGAAGCTCTACAAGGACATGATTTCGAGGCTCATCCTCTTCCGCTCCATGGAGAAGATCGTGGCCGGCCTCGGCCAGGGCGGTTACCGCGCCAACGTGGTAGCATATTCGCTTTCGTACCTCTATCTCAAGTACGATGGAAGAATCGATTATTCTCTGTTCTGGTCCAAGCAGTTCGACAGCATCTCGGATCGACTGAAGGAGGCATTGGAGACCTTGGCCAAGGAGGCCTATGCCCATATCATGTCCCCGCCCGCGGGCATCAGTAACCTGAGCGAATGGGCGAAGAAGAAGGAATGCTGGGAGACCTTCAACGTGAAGTCCATCGAGTTGCA
>JACCDX010085679.1_pt1 | contig 28858 bp, 41 predicted proteins | sample 7449681 | NCBI WGS metagenome assembly JACCDX01 (sample SAMN15323450, study PRJNA562643) | freshwater metagenome | isolation source: river surface water | place: USA:Blue River Watershed | collected 2017-08-18
AGTGTATTGAGAGCTTAGACCTAAATTATCTTTAACGATAATTGTAATGGGGGTTTCATCACTAAAAGCCTTAAAAGAATAAGTATTAAGACTGCCATCAACAACTTCAATAAAAGACTCATCATTAATATTCACTGTGTAAGATAGACTTTTTGCTTTGGGGAAAGAGAAATCTTGTGTATAGGGGGCGCTATAATCTTCACCATCAAAAGCAATAACATTAAAAGACCCAGCATTAGGCGATAATATAAAAGGTGTTTCAAAAGGTGTTGGGTAAATAACAAGATCGTTATTAAAGGTGGCTGATAAGGTGTTATCAAAATCAAATATAGAAGCTAAAGCTTTAATCTCAATATTAGGGTTAGGGGTAGCATGGGTAATAACTTCATAGTAGCCATTCCCTTTATTAATAGATTCTACAGATTGGATAATGGGATTAAGATTCTTATGTTCAAAAGTTAATGCTTGTACTACAGGTGGGATATTAGGAATCTCTATATTGACTAAGGAAAAGGAAGAAAGACCTTCATTATCTGTAGCGGTAATATTAAGAGTATCTGTTCTTAAGCCATCACCATTAGGGGAATAAAGATAAAGCAATTCATTTATTTTTGTTAGAGAACCATTGCCATCTAATATCTCAATATTAGTAAAAAAAGAACCTTCTGAATCATAAGAACCATTTAAGTCTATGAAAGAATCATAGACGATATAAGTAATATTAGGTGGGGTATTAGGTAATATGCAATCATTAACACAACAAGCATCACCTATGCCATTATTATTAGAATCAAATTGATCAGGGTTATATAAATTAGGGCAATTATCACAAGCATCCCCAAGACCATCTGCATCAGAATCTATTTGATCAGTATTCTTAATAGAAGGGCAGTTATCAACAGGTAGGCAAATATTATCTAAATCTTCATCAGAACAGGGAAGGGAAACACCCCATTTAATAGCATAACAAATCTCATGGGAAGTTTCCCCTATATCTAAGCTATTAGAGTTATATTGTAATGCTAGTGTAATATCATAACCATAATCTGTAATAAGATCATTATCAAGATCTGCATTAGAACCATCAACATTAATAGAGTTTCTTAAAACAGTGCAAGAGTTATTAGATATTGACATGATGCGATTTCTTAAATTTGAGTAATTGCTAATTTCCCAAGAGTTAGGGTTAATATCCCCTAAACCATAAGTGCCTACAAAAGAGCTGGGATTATTAGGGTTATCGCCTTCATCAAATTCCCAAAGTTGTTTTTTAATACTTGTATTAGTAGCGCCATAGTCATTACCTAAACCACCTGAACCAAAATACAAGTCGCCATCTAAATAAGGTGTGATAGAAATATTTTGTATTCTTTGAGTGCTGGTATTTGTGAAAGTAAAGCAATATTGAATTTCAGTACAAAGAGTTTTAAAGGTTAAATTGATTTTAACTTTATTGTTTAAGACTGAAAATTCATTACTAGTGTTATTACCATTATCATTAATATTAGATAGGATATTTGAGTTTTTAAGCCATAAACCTTCCGCATTACCTATTTCAGGAATAACACATAAAAAAGGCATCCATTCATAAACAGTTTCATGATAAGAAGAATCGTTATAAGGTTTATAGTGATTCCTACCGCCACTATTAATAGAACCAAAAAGATCTAAATCAACTTCTATTTGACCTTCATTATTAGGACAGGTGTTTAAGTCTGTGGTAAATCTCTTAAAAAGAGAACCATTAGGGTATTGCGCCAATATAGGCGTATAGAAAAAGAATAGCAATGCTATTAAATATCTCATATTTCAATCCTTTAAGAAAAAGTAATAACAAAGTCATAGCTATTTAATTTTTATTCTATTTATTTTTTTTTTATAAGTAGAGTTAAAAGCTTCACCATAAAGGAGTCGATATGGCAGTAACTTATGTAGATATATCAAGAGAAGAATTAGAAGAATGGCTTGATAGTTTAGGTAAAAAATGGACAAGAGATCGTTCAACAGCTGGTATTTATTTAATACATTTGTCTGATAATGTGGCGGTCAAATTATCATCTACTCAAACATCATCAAGTAGTTCAGTAGGATATGCTGATGCTTCAATGAAATTGAGTTTAGTAAGTCTTAAAACAGGACAACTTTTAAATAAGAAAGATGCAGATCGTACTCATTTTAAGAGAACCTTAAATTGGAAAAAGACTTGGAAAGAAGGGGTTGCACATTGGGAATCTGTTTATGATTCTGCAAAAGGTTTTTATGAGCGTATTGCAGTAGTAGAAGACAGGTCTGAATATAAGAAGACTTGGATGGCTAAAATAGAAAGTGTACCTAATTGGGAATCACAAACTTTCTTATCTCAATTACATGAGAAGCTATCAAAAAATAGTATCTTATCTGAAGCTCAAGAAGAAGCGATTGTTAAATTTGTTAAGAATTTAAGAACAGCGCCTGTTCAAGTAGAAGAAAGACCTTCTGTTCAAAGTCAATATAAAGAAGAATGGTTAAGTAAGATAGAGAGTGTGTCAAATTGGCAAACTCAAGATTTCTTATCTCAAATACATGATAAGGTGAAAAAAGGTCTTGTTTTAAGTCAAAGACAAGAAGAAGCGATTCTTAAATTTGTTAATAATGTAAGATCAAGACCTGTAGAGCAAAGACCTGTAGTAGAGCAAAGACCTGTGGTTCAAGAAGCGCCATCAACACAAGTGCGCTTTACACCTGAACAAGAAAGAGCAATGCTAAAACTAGAAGCCTTAGTAGAAGTGGCAACCCCTGTGGATAAGACTTTTACCATGATCATGATCAATAAGGCTAAAAAAGGCATTAAACTAACAGATGAAGAAAAACAAAAACTCATTGGCTTATTAAGACAATATAACATTTAAGAAGGATAGCAAAATGATTAATAGTAAAAAAATCGCTATGTCAGATGAACAAGAAGAAGTCTTAGATAAAAAGACTTTGCTCGATTTAACAAGATTTCTTTTGATTTTAAAGAAGTGTGTTGATCTAGGTATTCCTGAAGAAAAGATTGCAGAAGGTTTAGAATTATATCGTTTAAACATTTCTAAGATTCAAGAAATGGGTGGTATCTTATTTGATGAAATCGTAATGAATGTATCTAGGTTAAATCCTTTATATACTAAATATCGTCAAGCTAAGAGAAGTTACGATAAGGAATCCTTAGATGATAGAATCCCTTTAATTCAAGGATGCTTTAGATATTTGCATACCAATCAACCATTGATTTTGGAATTTGGCGAGAGAGAACCTTTAATCGTCAATTACATTAAAGATATCATTCAAGGTGTTTTAGAAAATAAAGATAATGAGAGTTTGAAGTTATTACTTAACATTCCATCATTCTTATTTTTAAAGACTGGTGTAAAGTCCCCCCAAGATTGGATTACATCTTTAATTGAAGCAAATGTAACAGGTGCTAGTAAGACAGAGAAGATTGATACCATTTTATCAATCAATCAAAGTTATATCAATGTAGCAAATGAGATTAAGAGTTTAGATACTAAATTAAGATCTTTGAATCCTAATACAAGTGAATTTAAAAATCTACAAGATGAGAGAAAAGAAAAGTTAACTAAGCTTATTGATGTTGTTCAAAATAGTGAAGGTGCGGATGCTAAGAATATTTTGTCAAATTTGACAAATGTTATTCATAGTACTGAAACCCATCAAACAGCAGTAGGTAAGAGATTAAGCTTAACACCTGAACAAGAAAATGCAATGATTGTAGATGGTAAATCAATTATTGCGGCGGGTGCGGGTTCAGGTAAGACTCGTGTATTAGCTGGTCGTGTAGCATGGTTAATTCAAGAGAAGGGTGTACCTGCATCAAGTATCATGGCAACATCCTTTACAGCCAATTCAGCAACAGAATTGAAAGAAAGAATTGAGAAGCCTGAATTTGCTGGTGAAGGTGCGATTCAAGGTAAAGGTTTTGGGACATCTCACTCAATCGCATTTAGTATTTTGCAACAATATAGTCCTGTAGCAAATGTTGATTTCAATTTAGATAGTAAGTTAGTTGAATTAGCATTAAAGCAAGTTCAAATGTCACCTGCAAGGGGTGCTACTGTAGGCAAGATGTCAAATAAGCCTATCTTTAATCAATATACAGAGAATGATCTTAATAACTATAAGGCAATGATTAGCACCTTTATGGACTATGCAAATTATTTTGTTAGTCAGCCAAGCACCCCACCTGCTGAAAAAGAAGAATTGAAAAAAGACATTGAAGTTTTAAAGGGGATTCTACAAAATAGACTATTACCTTATGATTTGTCTAAAGAACAAAAAGATCATTTAAATAATATGATCGCATCCCCCAAAGGTAAACAAGTCTTTAATAAGTTAATAAATGAATATAGACTTACTCAATTAGATAGAATCCAAAAGATTGGCGCTAAAGAAGAAGATCAACCTTATAGAGATTTACAGCGTGAATCCGATAGAAGACAAAAAGGCAAGTATCCTAAAGAATCTACATATTTTTCAACACCTGCTAATATGTGGTTTAATCTAGGATTAAACAATGAAAATATTGAATCCCAAATTAATCTTTTAAAGAATGAGCGTTTATTTGAAGAAGCTGAAAAATTACAAGATGCTTATGATGAGTTTGTACAAAAAACAGATGAAGGTGCTAAGTTTTTTCATAAGCAAGTTTCAAAGTGTTATAACAATGTAATGTCTGTAAAACAGCTTAAAGAATCTTTAAAGCCTAATTTCTTGAATAATGCTTTAGTGGCAGTATATGGCGCTTATCTATGGCTAAAAGAAAATGATCTAACATTCACAAATACCTTAAGTGGCGATGATATGTTGATTAAGGCTGTAGGGTTAATGCTAGAGAAACCAAGTGTTCTAAGTGCATTACAAAATCAATATAAGCATATTATGGTAGATGAAGCACAAGATTTAAATAAATCACAACATATCTTCTTTGGCTTAATCGCTGGGACAATCAATCCTGGCAATTTAATGCCATATACAGATGGTAGACCAATGAGAGCTAAATCATTTGTTTTGATTGGTGATGATAAACAAGCGATTTATGAATTTAGGGGTGCTACACCACAAACCTTTATTGAGAAGTCAGATTTATTACAAGGTGATTTTAAGACAGCTATTATTCCTACAAACTTTAGAAGTGGGAATGATATTGTAGATTCAGCTAATAAATTGATTGAATATAATGATCAAATTCCTATGACCTGTGTATCAGTACCATCAAAGGGAATGGGGTCTATTTATGTAGAAAAGACACCTGATCCTTCATTTGAAGCTTCTGCTCTTCGTTTAATGGATGAAATTAAAGCGCATCTTAGCTTAGGTGGTAAGGTAGAAGATTATGGCGTAGCTACAAGAAGTAAAAAACAAGCATTGCCATTCTTATTAGAAGCTTTAAAAGAGAAGATTCCTTTTAGATCACAAATCAATCCTTTAGCTAAAGAAAACTTTCAAGCTATTTTTAGATGGCTTGAATTTATTAGTCTTCCTGATAGTGAAGTTTCTAAATTAAATAATTTGATCTTAGAGCTATATAAAGGTGGACCTGTATTCTTCTTAGGTGAAAAGAACTTTACAGAACCTGTAAAAGAATATCTTCAATCTAATAAAAATGCTAATTTGTTAAAAGATATGCCACTTCATTTATTCCCACAAACAGCTACTTCTTTTGTGAAGAGTAGTGTTGAGAAGTATTTGGGTGTTTTATTATCAGCAAGACAAATTCAAGGTAAGGCTATTGATTGTTTATCCCAGTTATTAAAACTCAAAGATGTAAAGAAGCAGACTTTTTCTGAAGTTTTCTTTCCTATACAAGTTGATGAAGTTGAAGAAGGGGAAGAAGATGAAGAAGATAAATCTAATGATTATTCCATCATGGTATCTTTATTAGATTTTAGTACTAACCCAGCAGTAGTAACTTTAGCTGATGTTATTGTTGAGATTAAGAAATTCATCAAGAGTGTAGAAGAAGGTAGGAAAGAAAACAAAGGGATGTTGATAGATACCATGCACCAATGGAAAGGTTTGGAATGTAAGTATCTCACCACTATTTTTGCCAATAATTTCCCAAGAATGAAAGGCGATGATATGACAGATGAAGAGCATGAAGCAGAAGTAGCAAGTGAAAGAAGACTTGCTTATGTTGCATTGACTCGTGGTCAAGATCAAGTGCGTGTGTTATCTAATACAGCAATTAAAGTATGGGATAAAACAACAAAGTCATGGAAGTTGAAAGATGTAAAGCAATCAAGATTTATTGATGAAGCTTGTATCGCTGAGAAATTTACCGCAGAGAAAGAATCATCATTGAAAGTACCTGTGGAAGATTTACTTCATTTTATGATTAAAAAATAATTGCATCTTTAATAACTTTTTTGTAATGTGATATTCGTGATTGCTGGTTGCTGACACCAGCTTTTCCTCTTGCCTAGTATATGCAAGTATCACAAAAAATATACTGTTAAGCGGGAAGGCAACCTTTAATTAGGTTGCCTTTTTTTATTTATATCTCTTTCCTTATATATAACCCATCATATAAGGACTTATTATGTTTAGAAGACTCGCCAAAGATATAAAAGTAAAAAATGCTATTCTAGGTATAAATGAAATGCTAGATGAGCTAGATGAAATTAAAATTGATTTTCAAGATACTCAAAGTATTTCTTATGTTGAAATACAAAATGTTAATGTATTCAATACACAGACAAGTGGTGTAGTAGAAGGTTTAAGAGCATTAAAAGAAGCTGAAAGACAATTACATATAGCTAAGGCGCATTTCTTAAAAAACATAAAGTAATAATCTTTTTATTTTTTAAAGTATATTTAAAAAAAACTTATTAATCATTAAGGATGTTAGATCATGTTTAATTCTAAACTATCTTCTCTTCAAGATCGTCTTGCAAGAGTAACTAATAAATTATCTGCCGATCATGCAAGTGGGCGTATTATCTTGGATGCTTTAGGTGGTGAAAGTCGTGTTAAAGCTTCAACAGGCAGGAATGTCCTATTTTCAAATAATTATAATGGGGTAATGATTCAGACTGTTCCTGTTAGGGGTAAAGGCGTTGAAAATGTAAAAATCGTTTTGAACGATGATCTTGTTACTTGCGATGTATTTTTTTATGCGCCACTAAAGACACCTACACCAAAAATCAAAAAAACTATGAAAGATGTACCTTTAGATGTTCTAGAAGGTCTTTTTGAGCAACAAACAGGTGTTGTCCTAAAATAAAGACTCTTTTTGATTCTTATCTTCAATTTTTTCTTTTTTAATAATAGGGTTACTACCTATATACTCATGAGAATAGCATAATCTATCAGCATGGGTTAAATAATGATTCCCACTATATTTGTAATTGTTAGTATTGCCATAAACAAGATAGTCATTTCTCTTTACTAAATTTTTAATAGTGGGTTTCCATAATGGGGATTTATTCCTATATTCACCTAATTTAGGGTGTGCTGTTTTAGAAAAATATCTAGAACCTTTATCGATAAACATTTGTGCGATAGCATTTGATAACTTAGACCCTAATCCCAAACCTTGATAATCAGGTAATATTACTAATCTATGTTCTCGCCAAGCATTACCTAAACCTTTACCAGGATTTGCTAGGGCTGATGCAAACCCACATATATTATTTTTATCATTAAGCATAAGCCAACAATAAGCACCAGCATTAATATTAGCGCTAAGGTAATGGTGATGTTTAAAAATATCCCACGCATTTACAGAACATGGTATGATTCGATATGTAGAAGAAGGTCTTTTAGTTCTTCCTATAGTAATGGTATTAGTATTAGTGTTAATAATCCAATCAGGTTCGACCCATTCTATAATATCTTCATGGCATGATGCTACTACAATATTTTTATATTCCAACTTATCAATCGTATTCCTTAATCCTATGCTTATAGATTTGGCTAATTCTCTATTACAAACACTTGTAAATTCATCTATAACGCAATTATCTTTTAAAGATACTGCGATATCCGCTCTATGCTTTTCACCTGTGGATAAAACATGATAAGGTCTACATAAAGAAGGGATAGAAGATAAGCCTATTCTCATTAAAAGATCAGGATTCACTTGAGAAGAGATCGCTTTATTAGAATCCCATTCAAAAGAATCTAAATAGTTAAATTCTTGTAATAAAGATGTTTTACCTGTACCTGAAGAACCATAAATGACACCTAATGAAAAATCACTAGGGACTTCAAACTTAGGGACAGTAAAAGAAGACTCATTAGAATTAGTGTATTTAAGCAAAGTAGAGTCTAGATCAACTTTAATGGTTTTAGAATAGCCACCTATATTTTTTAATTGCATACTATTTCTTTCTTAGAATAAAGATACTTGTGGGTTCTTATCTTCAATTTTTTCTTTTTTAGGAATAGGGTTATTACCTATATATTCATGTGAATAACAAATTCTATCAGCATGGGCATTATAGTCAAAACTATTATAAGCACCTCTTTTCTTATCACTTAAAGCCATGCCTTGATAAGAACTTTTTCTACTTATGGTATTCATGCTAGTAGGTTTCCATAATGGTGATTTATTCCTATGTTCGCCTAATTTAGGATGGGCTGTTTTAGAAAAATATCTACAGCCTTTATCAATAAACATTTGAGCAATCGTATTAGATAACTTAGCGCCAAGACCGATACCTTGATAATCAGGCAAAATAACAGTCCTATGTTCACGCCAAGCATTTTTAAGGTCACGACCGGGTGAAGGGATAGCTGATGAGAAACCACAAATATGGTTTTGAGAATCTAATAGAATCCAAGAGTAAGCACCAGCATTAATATCTTGACTTAGATAATGATGGTTTTTGAAGATTGACCACGCTTTTGTTGAGCAGGGTATAACTCGATATTCTGAAGGTTGCCGAACTGACCTCCCTTCAACAAGCGACCTTGTGATAGTGTTAATAACCCAATCAGGTTCTAACCAATTAATAACATCTTCATGGCATGATGCTAGAACTATGTTCTTATATCCCAGCGTATCAATCGTATTTCTTAATCCTATGCTTATAGACTTAGCTAAATCCCTATTACAGACACTAGTAAATTCATCTATAATGCAATTATCTTTTAAAGATACTGCGATATCTGCTCTATGCTTTTCACCTGTTGATAAGACATGGTAGGGTCTGCATAAAGAAGGAATGGAAGACAGACCTAATCTCATAAGAAGATCAGGGTCAACTTGAGATGCAATAGCTTTATTAGAATCCCAAGTAAATTCAGTGATATTACCAAATTCTTGTAATAAGGTGGACTTGCCTGTGCCTGAAGAACCATAGATAATACCTAATGAAAAATCACTAGGTACTTCAAATTCAGGGACAGTAAAAGAAGATTCGCCTGTAAAGGTGTAATCTGTAGCTTGAGCTAGATTCTGTAAAATGGAATCAAGTTCGACTTTAATGGTTTTGGTATAACCACCTATTTTTTTGTAGTTAAAGAGTTGCATATATAAATAACCTTTCTAAAAGATATTATATGATCTTAACAAGAACCTATATCATCTATAGTATGTGTATCTAATAATTTTAAAAGGTGCTTTGGCATCTCTTCTTTTAAGTAGTAGATGTTTAGTGCGTAATTATATGTCTTCTCAAATCTTTTAGTTTTAACAATAAAGAGATAGGGGTCATTCTTTAAATGTAGCATGAAATCATCATAAGTAGAATTTAGGTTTTGTAGAGAAGTATTAAAGATAACACCTTTATAATAAGCAATGTCTTTATAAGAGAATAGAAAACCATCATTTTCATCAAAGACATGACTTAATACTTTTAGGGTAATTTTTCTATTATATGGGGAAAGGTCTAAACACCATATCTCTTTCTTTTTATCATAAGAGATATTTTGATCGCCAATATCATATTTTTTATTAAGTAGATCAAGAAGGTTTTCTTTATTTTTGTGCATGATGATCATAAAGACTCGCTTATAAGTTATATTTTTTTTCATATTACAAAATGAACTAGCGATACTTTGGATTGGCGTGTGTGTAACCTTTTTAATTTATAAATTCTCTTATCCTATATATATACTATCTAAAAAGGGTGAGATCATGTTTAAGCATATATCTAAAGAAAGATCTGATGAAGAGAAAAAAGAGATTTATGATAAGTGGCATAAACTTATTAATATGACGGAAAAAGAATTAAAAGAATGGGGTGAGAATCCTGATCGCCTAGAAGCATCTTTAAATAGAGAAGAAGCTAAACAAAATGGCAAGATACAATCAGGGTATGATTCTTTTCATAGGATTAAGAGAAGAAAAGATAAACCATTTGAAGATTGGACAGCGCAAGATTTTGATAATGCAAGTCAAGAGAATGGTTTTAATGGTCGTATGCTAGGTGGGAATCCTGGTAAACCTGTAGGTTCAACAGGTAGAAGTAAATGGGAAATTTCTTTAAGGAATTGGGGACATGACCCAAGTAAGCCAAGTAGTCCTTCTTATAGTAAATGGAAAAAATGGAAGAAGGATAATGAAGAAGAGATTAAGAAGTCTTTAGCTAAAAAAGAAGCATCTCTTATCATGCGTGTTTATAAATTAAGTTATCTTTTTGAAGATACTGATAATTTAAGAACAGCTTGTATGGATTGTTTAATGAATCCATCTAATAATAATAAACTAGCCTTTAAGAAAGAATTAGTAAAGACTGCTAATAATAATCATGTATTCACAGAAAGCATGGTAAGTAATACTTTTGCAATGAGAAAAGCTACTACAATAAAACAAGTATTAACAGGATTGAGTCCCAGCATTAAGCCTAGTGAAAAAGTTATTAGTGGTGAGTTTTTAGGTAGGGGTAAAGTAAGTCCTTTTCAAGTAGGTGAATATCAAGTGAATATTTTACTAGATATTAATAATAATGTCTTTGTGAATTGTGATTGTGGTTTTTGGCAATATCAAGGTGCTGAGTATCATGCAAAGCAAGATGGGTATTTACTAGGCAATCCAAAAGGGACAGCTGATAAACCTACTCAAAGAGATCAATCTCAAAATAATAAAGTATGTAAGCATATTCTAGCTGTCTTAAGGGGTTTTAAAAATGAATAAACAAGGTTGTATTGTGGCATTAGGTCAATGGGGAAATGATCGTGTCTTATTTAAGAATAGGGATAGGAATTACAGAACAGATATAACTTTTTATCATGAGTTAAGACATGGTGTAGAAGTCTTATATTTTAAAGATGATTTAACAGGATGGGTAGAAGGTGTAAATCAATATGGGATAGGGATAGTGAATGCGTCCTTGATGCCTGTAGTAGATGAGAATAGAAGAAAAGATTCAGCTAAATGCGATGGGGAAGTAGTATTAAAAGCTTTAGAGCAAAAAACAGTAGAAGATGCTATGGATATGATATGTGGTTATAAGAATGGTTTATATGGACATACAATAATATCTAGTGCGGATAAATCCTATTCAGTAGAGCATTATGAAAATGCAGAACCTGTATGTAAAGAAATAAACCCTAATGAAGATATTCATGTAAGAACTAATCATGGGGTAGATATACCTGAAGCAGGTGTTCAAAATGGGAATGGTAGGAAATCAACAATCTTAAGAAGATTAAGAGCATTAAAAGTATTAAGAGAAACAGAAAGCAAAGAAGATATTATAGGGAATATTTATAAATACAGACCAAGAAGTTTTGATGATCATTATAATATGGTGCGCAATATTCCTAAGGGGTTAAAGACAAGTTGTCAATATGTAATAGACCCCCAAGAGAAGAGTTTTAATTTTTATACCTTGCCATATAAGGTAAGAATCTTAGGGTATAAGTGCAGTGTAGTAAAGCCTAGATTAAAATTGAATCTATTTAGGATATGTAAAGAAGATGGTGGTGGTAATTTTGAGATAGAACCTTATAAGATACCAAAAGAAACAAACCCATTTTTAAAAGGAAAGTGGCGCTGAGTCTTGTATAGTAAGAGATAAAACCATCATAAAGGATAAGAGAGATGCCTGTATATTTTTATCAATGTAAAGAATGTGATAATGAGTTTGTAGTAACCAAAAAGATGTCGCAATATAATACGCCTGAGAATTGTCCTGAATGTTCAGCGCCTGATTGTATTAAAGTCCCAGCGATGCCACAGGTGATGTTTAAAGGTGATGGGTGGATAGATAAGAATAATCGTATAAGTAAACAAATGGAGATGAAGAATCAGAAATTAGCAGTAAGAGAAAATGAGATGAAAAGGGAAGCGCCTAGTGTAAAGCTAGTGCCTAATGTCGATGGGGAAAGAGTCGATTCATGGTCTGATGCTCAAAAACTAGCTAAAGATAAGGGGAAGAATACAGAGAGTTATAATGAGTTAGTAAAGAAGGAAGATACTTTAAAGAAAAGTTAATATTAATTTAATAACAACATCATTTATATATGAAAAGATGAAAGGTTGTTATTATGTCAAGAGGAAGATTAGCGCCAAGCCTAAATGCTAGATCAAAAGGCTTAGTGGATATGTCATTAAGAAATGATTTATTAAGAGCAATGGATATGATAGAAGTAGCAGGTGCTAGTAATGTAACTCATGCTTATAATGCACCTAAAACACTGTTTTCTGTTAAAGTAGGTTCTTATTTTAGATCTGTAACTATTAAGACGACAAAAAGTTTAGCAGATGAACCTAATAGGGATTTAACAAGATGGGTATTTGACCCTAATGATTATGCAGATACTTTACCCTTAGACCCAGCAGATACAAGAATCCCACCTGATACAGATGTTTTATATGTAAGAGTTAGGGGAAGATATAGACATAATCAAGAATGGTCGGAATATGGACCTATCATTTGTGTACCCCCATTTGATTTCTTTACAACAGCGCATCCTGTATTTACATTTACAGGGACAGCACCTGCATTAGCAAGTGAACCTGATGTTATGGATGTAGGTGTAATGAATATTCATTTACCATTCTTTTCACATACGATTAGTGTTTCTAATTTAGATGATACAGATTCAGCTTATGTGTCATTCCATCCGGGGATGAATCCTACTATAATAAGACCTTATGGTGATATAGGATTAACAGGTGGTGGAGCGCCTGAGTTATTTATAGCGGGAGCTGGTGCAGAAATAAGATTTACTTCAAGAATGGTCTTAGTAAATCATTCTTAATAAACATTTAATAATAATTCTTTAATAAGAAAAGAATTAACAAAGGAGTTTTCCAAAATGCCTTATGTGCTACCAAGAAGAACTGACTTGCAAGATGGTGCAATTCAAATCAAAGATTTATTTTTCAATAAGTCACAATATAAAGCAACAATCGAACCTTATCCACAAGGTCCTTTATATGTAAGAGCATCAGATTTGAACATTACAGGTCATACAGCGCCTATGATTGTTTCAAATGGGGATGCAAGATCATTTTTAAGAGCTACACATGGTCTATTAGCTTATGTTTTAGTATATGTAGATAATGATGGTGTTGCATTAACTAAAGCACAAGCGATTGAAGTGGTTTATGCGATTCAACAAGAATTAGTAGATGGTAATGCACTAGATGATTTACAAGCGATTGTAGAAAGTGTAAGTATTGATTACAATTTCAATGGTGAAGTACTAGATGTTCTTCGTATTTTATCAGGTGATCAATTTGATTTTAGTGCAGGTGTTACATTCCAAGATGCAGGTGGTGCTTATGTAATGCCTATGGGTGTAGGTAGTTTTTCAACCCCCAATGATAGAAAATTAATCAATGGGGATACTACATGGGAAACCAGCCTAGCAAGTGGTGAACTTTATAAGTATTCAACTACAGTAAAAACCTATGCAGGTGTTACACAAAAAGATTCAGCACAAAATATTATACCTTTAATCAGCGTTTATCAAAACGATGGTACTTTAGCTTAATAGGAGATAAATATGTTTATTACAATGAAAAGAACAGATATTCCAAATGGTACTATGATCATTCGTGATCTATGGCCCAATCCTTCTCAATACAATCCTGTAATCGACCCACTACCACAAGGACCTTTTTACCTTAGTAATGTATCTAATGGTTCTGTTACTGTTGTAGTTAATGGTGAAGTTCGTACTTTGAAGAAAGCATCAACAGGATTGACTGCATATTTACTAGCCACCATGAATGGTGCGTCTAATGGTGATGTTGCATTTAATTCTTTAACACAAGCAGAAGCTACCGCTATTGCAACAGCTATTATCACTCGTATGCAAAATGGTTTGGCATTACAAGATACTGATATTGAAACTTTAGCACAAGCAGTACAAGCTGATGTTGATCTTGCTGAAAGTACAATTAGTGTTGCTAATATTCTTGCTATTCTTTCAGGTGCAGTATTTACATTACCAGCAGGTCATCAAATTCAACAAGCAGGTGCAGGTACAGGTGTATTCACACCCTTAGCAGTAAATCAACAAGCACGATATTTTGTAGGCGATGTTCACCAAAGACTATTAACTAGTGATTTGGCAGTATCAAGTGCAGAAGGTGCTTTATCAGTTATGTTGTCTGATGCTTTTACATATAAAGGTATTGAAGCACAAGCTGTAGTGATTTATAAAGATGATGGTACATTATATGACCCATTAGCTTAATTTTAGCAGTTATAAAGGAAATAACTTATGAAATTGAATTTAGAAGATAAGAAAGTAATTCAAGCTTTCTTTAAAAAGAGTAAATTTGAATCAAGATGTTTTACAACAGATGGTTTCAAATTAAATGCCACTTGGGGCGAACAGGTAGCTGAATGGAGAGATGATCAAATCATCTATAACACAGCGAGTAAAAAGACTAAACAGATATTAGATCAAGTGAAAAGCTTATTAAAATGAGTATATCTTTATATAGAACATCAGATTTGTATTTTGCATCTTTTTTGAAAACTAAAGGCGCAGTATTACAAGGGACAGAAAAAGAAGATTTTAAAATAACTTTTATTTTTGAAGATGATGGTTCTATAAAAGAATTAAAAAGAGAATACTTTAATAGGCAAGGTCATATTATAGCTTTAGATTTTGTGGATGAGATAAGGTCAATGAAGTCATTAACATATATGTCTAAAAAGGATTCTTAAAATGGCAATTTATCCAAATGATGTTTATGCACATAATGTGTTTTTTACTTCATCAGAAGGTATCCCTGTTGTTGTGTCAGATGTAACCTATACTTTATATAGATTCACAGATGAAAATCAAATAGAGAAGTTAATAGAGAATGTAGCGATGGAATTATTAGATGAAGATGAACCTTCAAGTTGGACAGCCTTTATTACAATTCCCAGCGATACAGCAGGACAAACTTTATATATAAAAGTAAGTGCATTGAATTTAGATGATGAAAGACTTGTTAAAGAAGATAGTATAAAAATAGATGCGATTCGTGGGATGAAGATAAGTTTTGTATAATAGATAAATGAAACTTCTCTCTAACACAGGATTAAAAATGAATCTCAATCCTAAAATGCAACCTATATTTGATTGCTTAAAGACCAAACTTCAATGTACTGAAGATGGCATCCAAGATTTAAAAACTAAAGGTAAATTAAACTACTTTGATATTCTTACTATTAAGTATTACTTTAATAATGAAGGTCAAGTAAGATTCAAAGTAAAACAATCAGATACCAAAGATGGCGTTATTTATACGCATGAAGGTATTTCTTTTAAACCTGTAAAGATCACCAATAAGAATGTAAAGAGATTTGAGAAAGTCCTTTCTAAATTTCTTGAAGACTATGCCATCGTATTGGATGATTGTTAAAATGTTTTTAAAAGCAATCAAAGAGCTTATGGAAAAAAAGACCATTGTTAAACAAGGTTTAACAGAAGATGAGTTATTATTACTATGGGATATTGCATTTGCTTTGGAATATACTAAAGAAACCAAAGAAGAGTTTTTAAAGAATTTATAAAAGACATCTTATTGAAAACCTAGCAATAAGGATAAGTAAGATGGCAGTAATATTTAAACAAGGTGATATACCTACTAAATGGGATTTAAGAATATATATAAGAGATGATAGAGATCGATTCTTTGACCCCTATTCTATTACCTATGCTTTTTATTCTATATCAGATAAAGGTAAGAATAGAATAGGGATGGCGGAAAGAACCCCAATAAAAGAAAGTACAGGTTATTATTTTGTAGGGGAAAGATTTAATACATCATTTTTAAAAGGGGATTATTATGTTGAATGGGCAATACAAAGAGATTCAACATCCCCAATAGAAGTAGCAAGACAAGAATTTGCTATCGTAGGTTAATTAAAAAGAACCTTTAACATAATGGGTTTCTTCAAAGAAGATGGTCGCAATCATATTACCATTATTCCAAGTAACATCTTGAGCTTTTAGCATAGCGCTTTCCATACGAGTATAGCCATTCTCTAAACCATTTACAGCTAAATAATCCACATCAAATTCATCATAAGCATGGATAAAGTTTTCAATTTCATCTTCACTAAACTTAACTTTATTGAAATTAACTTTAACCATAAGATTGAGAACATTGATAAATTCTTTAGATTGAAAATCTTCTAATAATTGTTTAGCGGTAATCTTATTAATAAGCATACCATGTGCTTGTGTATTAAGAGCTTGTGCAAGAACACTAGCAACATCAATCGCATTAAATACGATATTAGCTTTAACAGATTGACCTACAATACCTTCTTCTGTAATATCTTCAGCAGGACTCCAGCCATAAGCATCGCCACTTTCAGGCATTTCACCTGTAACGATTTCATCCATGATATTCTTTTTAGAAAGAACCTTAATGTCAAAATCAAAAATGGTAGAGCTATCTACATAAACAACATCAATTAACATATTAGTCAATGTTTCAATAATGATGTCTGAAACTTCATCTTTGAAAGAAAAGCTTTTAAGAGAAGCGGTAATACTTGGGAAAATAAAGACAGCCATACCTGCTTGTCTTTGCATATAGAGTTTAGCTATTTTCTTGTGTAGCATGATATATCCTTTATGACAGTGTATCTCATATTCTATTTATAATAAAAATATTATTAAAATTTATACAAAGGATAGAAATCATGGCTAAAAAGAAAGCTACTTTACCCCCATCACCATATACTTATTATGCAGATGTTTTAGAAGTATATGATGGGGATACTTTAACAGTTACTATTGATCTAGGTTTTAGTTTAACTATTAAAACAAAGGTTCGTCTTATGGGTATTGATACTGCTGAAATGAAATCAGAAGATGAAGCAGTAAAGAAATTGGCAATCGCAAGTAGGGATTTTATTAGATCTCAAGCTTTGGATAAGAAAGTCTTATTAAAGAGTCATAAACCTGATAAATATGGTCGTGCATTAGCTGATATTTGGACATTAGATGATCAATGGCAACCAGCGCCAAAGTCTTTAAGTGAAATGATGATTGAACAGGGGTTTGCCAAAGCCTATGATGGTGGGACAAAAGATCAATTTACTACTAATGATGCGATCAATGGTGTTAATAATTTAAAATAGTATAAAAATTTTTTGAATCATATAAGTTAGATAGCTCTTAACACAACAAAGAAAGAAGCTTGTATGATTCCTACAAAAAGTATTGCAAAATTTGCAACAAAACAAACTCTAGGTTTATATGTAAAAAATGTTTTATCTGATCATGTTTATAAGGATAATGGCAGAGAAAAGCTTACACATATCCATGTAAACACCAAAGATAAAAGATTTGAAGCGTCTAATGGGTGGCTTTTAGTAACCTTAAGTTTTCCTGAAGGCTTTAACCCACAAATCACAGGTTATTATCATCCCAATACATTTTTATTGTCTAAAAAGATGGTAGATAGCTTTGCACAATATCCTAATGCTAATCTTCAAATGGATAATGGTAAACCAACAACAGTATCTCTAATAGAAGATAAAGATCAAGTATTCTTCCTAGAAGAACCCGCACAAGTTCTTGCAAAAGAAGAGTTATATGAGAAATTAGAATACCCTGATATAAATTGGGTAATCTTCACTACTCGTACAAAGACAAATACTAGATTGCATTTAGATGAAATAGCAAGAAATATGTTCTATGCTTTCTATAAAGCAAATTTAGGTGATAATGCGTGTTTACACTTTAATGTAGAAGATAACGCTGTTAAAATAACATTAGTCGCACCTATTGATGGTTTATACCCTAAAGCCTTTGTTAAAGGAATTGCAAATCCCAGCATTTATTTCTGTAGGAAATTCTTTGGAAGCTTTATTAAACAAGGTCATCCTTGTATCGTAGAAGTTGTTGAAGAAGGTAAGCTTAATCTTATTAAAGATAAGAAAACCAACCAGCTTATAGGCGTTGCTAAAAGTGGTAATGCAACAATACCATCAGAACAAATCCAAGCTCTTATTGATGATGATTACTCACCATCTCAAATAGAAATCGTATTATCTACAGATGGTATTAAACTAGAAGATGATGGCGCAAATCCTGTATGTAGAGATTTTATCTTATCAGTAAATCTCTTTGGCAGTGTTGTGTCTAATGTAAATACCTTAGAATTAGGAACAAGTAACACATCAGCCTTATTGTTTAGCAATGGTTCTAATTTAATGGGCGCTATCATGGGGCGCAGGAAATAACTAAAAAACCCACCTTAGAAAAGGAAAACACCTATGATCATTATTCCCTTAGTTTTATTATTGGCGATAATTATTGTCCAATTATATACATCACAACCCCAAGATCAAGTTATTTTCACAAAGCTTGATGATACTGATACCAAAATCGACATTTACTTTGGCAGAGATAAAATGTCTTTTCTCTTAATCAAAGAACAATGGGGCGCTGGTCTAGTGATGAACTTATATCAATTAGGTACTAAAAACTATGCCTTTGAGAAATCAAGTCTTATTAAACCTATTGGTGTAGTTAAACCTAATGGTATCAATATTTGCTATCATTCTTATCTAAGCCACCTAGCTACAGAAGAAGAATGTTTAAAGGCAAGTGTTAAATATCTAGATGCTGTTCTAGGAAATAGAAGCGCTGAACCAAGAACCATTACTAATGCTGTTAAAAACCTTCAAGAACAAATCTAAAACAACACCCCAAGAATAAAGCTACTCTTGCACAAAGAGAACACTTAACACAACAGATCACAGACTTAGAACAACAACTAAGAGAAGTGAAATAGGAACAAATAAAATGGCTAAAAGACGCTACATTACAAAGAAAGAAGAATTAGCTTATCCTGTCCTTGAAAAGATTTCAGGTGGGAAAAGATGTAATTTCAACACAAGAGATTTTTCATGGTATAAAGCATATTCTGATACAAGTGGCTGGAATATTACTCATTATTACAATGATAGTATTCCCAACTATGAGTTAGATAGAGATCCGTATACTAGCTTATTTCAAGCTATGCCTGAAATTAAAGATAAATTTACTGAAATGGTAAGACTCGGTAATCAAATCCAAGATACTGCTCGTGCTTATGATAGATTAAGAAATGAGATTATTGGACAACTCAAAGATACTTTTTTTGATAAAAATGCTAATGCTGAACTTGCTTATGTTGTTATGACAGATGAAGAAGAAACCCTTTGGCATGATTTAAAAGCAAATCCATCAAAGATTGAACCCCTTAAAGTTCGTTTAGGTCAATTACTTGAAGAGATGGATACCATTCCTAAAGGTAAAAAAGATCCTAGAAGAAAACCACTTGAAGAAGAAATTGAAAATATCACTACACAATTAAGACTTGTAGGCGCAATCTAAAAATATTAAAGATTTAAGAGAAATAAATATGTTTGATATAAGAAGTTATGTAAAAGAAAACTTTAGTAGCCTACTTATTAATATAATAAGTTTAAATGATGCTATTTGTATGGGGACATTAGAATCTCATTTCTTAGAAGATGATATGAACATCCTGTTTTCTATCAAAGCTGGGGATTTGATATTAGTAGAAAAACAATATTGGGATGAAACAGGCGATCTTGAATTAAAGCCTAAAATCCTAAGCAGTTCTACCTTTAGCATTACTCAAATCAATGAGATTAAAGATTTCATTTTAGAAGGGTAAAGAGAATGACAAAGCTATTAAGTTTCTTACTAGAGAATTGCAATGATCTTTTATGCGATTTTAAAATAGATGTAGAAGATTATGTATCTGCATCATATAAAGATTTAAAGATTAAAAGAGATTTACCATTTGAATTTGAACCATCTTTTCTCTTTGTAGATGGTGGGGATTTCTTTAATGTAGAAAGACATATATGGTTTGATATAGATATGGCTGATTTGCCTGAAGTGAAATATGGTAAATTTTATTATGATGATTTAATAGGACTTAGGAATTTTATTATAGAGAGCAATCAATAAGGTTTATTATTCTTCAGATGAATAAAACTCTTCACAGGTGGGTTCTGTTAAGAAGTTATCTAAATTCCTTTCTTCAAAGTCGTTAGGGGTTTCATTTTCATAAGAGTAAAATTCTTCACAAGAAGTGTAGGTTAAGAAGTCATCCATTTGGTTTTTTCCTTTCTGTTGGATTCAATATATAAACACTAGATGATTTAAAAATATTGCGAGTTAGAAAAGATTCTTAACTTGCAATAAATCTAAATGGGGAAGTGTTTAAGCTATAACTACAACCAAAGAAAGGATTAAGCATTATGCAAAATCAAAAGAGCAAGACCCCAGCGTCTAAACCAACACCATCTGAAAGAGATGCTAAGATTAGCGCAACACTAGGCAAATTATTTTTACCACCAAAGAAGGCTTAAAAAATGAATACACAATATTTATTCTCTACTTTACTTCAACGCTTAAACGACTTTATTGTCGAAGTAGAAGCGCCAAATAAAATCACTGTTACAAATCATATTGATGATATGGTAGTCTTACATCTTAATAACCCTTCACCTTATTTTGTGTTAATGGGTTCTACTAAATATGATCTATATGATAATGCGGATTTGAACAGCCTAATTTCTAATATTGAAAAGATTCTAGGGTGGGCTGTTAAACTTTAATGGCTGTGTGGATTTGAGCTATATGCAGTAATAACTTTTCTATAAGCTTTCTTATTATTATAATAGCTAATAGAAAGGTATTCACAATGAGAGATTTAAGAGCAAGATTAGATAAGCTAAAAAATGCAATGCAATATACTAAGAAGAATTTTAGTATGAGAGATTTGGCGATGGCATTAGCAGGACATGATGATGATACTAAAAGAGAATATCGTCTACAATTAATCAATGAAGCTATCTTTGATCGTGGTAGAAGAGAACCTATTTTAACAATCGCCCAAAATGGTTTTTCAAATCCTTATGAAGGTGAACCACCAGCAGATATTAAGAAACAAATTCGCCATGCGTTATATAAGGCAGGGTTTGATAAAGAATTAGTGAAGACTTGGTTTAATTAAAATTTTTGAATATACTTATATTTGGTGTTGTTTTTTACCCAGTCAATAATCATCTCTTCTTTAGAATTGTAGTTATCTACTTCAGGTTCTAAGAATGAGAAATCAGCTGTTTCTTCTAAAGGGTAGATGTTAGCATTAATAATATTTTGACCAAAGAATCGCACCACCTTTACTTTCAATAAAGATGGGTGGGGCGCTCGTTCACCACCCCAAGCAAGTTTAATATTGACCTTACTTAAATCACCATCATCAGGCATAGAAAATCCAAAATATGAGAATTTTCTTGTTTCATCAGGATTCATTTTATCTTTAACAAGATCATACCCTTCATCAAAAGAACTCATGCTTTCTGCATAATCCCCAAAGTAGAAAATATGATTACCATATTTTTTATGGAAATAGTCATATACGAAAGGTGTAGGGATTCTAAAATTAGCATCCACAGACCATAAATATTCTCCAAATTGGGGTTTAAATCTTAGCTTATAACCTGCTTTACTAACAACATTAGTTTTCTCTTTTGCTTCTTCAAAGAGATCATTAAAGGTTTGAGCATTTACTAAACCTATTGTATTAGTCCAAACAGATAAATTTTTACCTTGAGAAAAGACTGCTACAATTTTTGCATTTTCAGGAAGTAATACCCCACTAGCTTTTTTCTTAAGACTAGCGAGTCTTTTATATAAAGAACTTTTAATCATTTTCAATATCCTTTGGATAGATTCATAAGACAAGACCTGTATAGAAAGAATATTAATAACTTTTTTATAAATTTCTTTTGTTTATAAAATGAAGAAAGGCATTAAACATGAGTGTTGCATTTAAAAGGGGACAAACATTAGGAAGGGGAGATTTAGATATATTCCTAACTAATGCAAGTGGGAATGTAGCTAATGCTTCATCAATAACCTATGCTATTTATTTTGTAGATCAACAGGTAGATGTCTTAATAGGTGATGGTGCTAGGATACCTGAAAATCCTGCGGTAGGTGAATATTACGCTTCATTAAGAATCCCAGCGACTGCATCTTATGGGACATATAGGATAAAGTGGAAGATAAGAGAGCTTGTAAATAGTCCTGAACAAGAAGTGGTGCAGGAATTTGGTGTGGTGTCTGAGAATATAATAATAGGCGCATCCTATTCAACTAATCAAAGATCGATGATAGATAAACTAAGATTGTTATTAAGAGATCAATGCTTAGGTGGTGAAGAAGTAATACTTGTTGATGTAGGTGGTGAGAAGATATTTGTTAGGTTAGATGAGCTATATGATTTAATAGGGGGTGTAAAATGAACCTATTAGATGAATTACTAGCACAACATAATATTTCAAAAGAAATGTTATGTAAAAAAGGAAGAGTATCTAAAGAGATCGTAGAGAAGCGATCTTTAATAATCACTTTTTTACATTTAGAAGGCTATTCATGGGCAGAGATGATAGAGATTACAGGCTTAAGTAATGGCACTATACAAAGGCTTTCCAAAGGGAAAAAATGTGATGCTGTTAAAAATAAATTAAAAAATATAGGTAAAAATGTAGGTTCTTCATGGAAGGGTAGGAAGAGAGAAGGTCAATTAGAAAGACAATGGGCTAAAGGTGATTTTGAAAGTTTAAGGGGAAGAGTAAGAACAGAAGAAGAAAAATTAAAATTAAAAAAATATTGGTCTAGTCCTGAAGCTAGAAGATTAGCATCATTAAGATCATTAAAATATGTGTGGAATAATCCTGAAGTAAAAGATAAGCTATTATCTTTTCATAGAAGTCCTAGTAATAGAGAAAGACAATCAAAATTACAAACTGAAAGAATGTTAAATACACCTCAAAAATTTCTTAGGGGGAAATATGAAAAGCTTCTTACTACAAAGAACACAAGTCAAGAAATAACTGTTCGTTCATCCTATGAGAAAAAAGCTATTGAGATATTAGAAAACGATATTGATGTTATTTCATATAGCTATGAAGAGAGATTTGAAGATAGTGAAGGACATTTTATCCCTGATTTAATTGTCAAGTATAAAACAAAAACAATCTTAATAGAAGTTAAATCTGAATGGGCTTTATCTTTACCTGATGATCATAAAGTTAAAAGAAGACTCAAAAGAAGTGAAAAATTAGCTTTAGGTAATGGATGGGATTTCCAAATATGGTCAGAAAAGGAGTTATTCCATGTTAACTAAAAATCAAAAAGAAAAGATAGTAAATGCTTTTACACAAGGGAATCTAAAAGTCTTATCTGTTAATACGGAAGGTATATCATCATGGCAAGTAATAGAGAAAGCACATAAGAATCAAACAGAATGGGAAGGCATTTATGAGATAGAAACAGAAAAAGGTAAAATGGTTGTCACAGGTGGACATAGAGTCTATTTGGATAAAGATATTGCTATAGAAGCAGAGAAGATTAAAGAAGGTGATTATCTATTATCTTTAGGATGTAAACTTAAAGTCTTATCTATTAAACAAATAGAGAATAGACCTTATATGTATGACTTAACAGTAGCTAATAATCATAATCTATTCTTAGAAAATAGCTTTATTTTTGTGCATAATTGCCCTGACAAATTTTACCATTTTAGACCACCTGAAGCGGAAGCTAATGTAGGTCAATATAATAGGGTCTTTGGTCAAGTATGGGAAGATGCCGAGTTATTAGAATATATAGAAAGAGCATTAGATTGGTGGAATATGATGCCACCTGAAACAGATGGTGAATATAGAACAATAGATGTTTTATGTAATCAAAAACCAGCATGGCGTACCGCTATCTTTCAAGGTGCGATTCAATTCGCAGCGATGGCATTACAGGCAAATTGGATTGTAGATGAGTTTGATTATTCAATAGGTGGGATATCTTTGAATATAGATAGATCATCTAAATATGATGGGTTAAGGTCGGCGGCAGAAAGCCAATGGCAAACAGCTACTGAAATGAAAGCAAGAACAACAAAGATTATTAGGGGTTTACAACAACCTAAATATGGTGTGGGTATTAGATCAGCATTTGGCCCCCATGTTGGTCGTGGTGTCTTAAGTCCTAGAAACTTCCTATAGAATAAAAAAGAAAAAAGAAAAATGACAACGCAACAAAATGAACAAATTAAAAAATGGGTAGGGATATCTTTAAAGGGTCTTTCAGCAAGTGTATTGCCTTTATTATATTGGTTAAATGATATAAGTGTAGAAAACGCTATATTAGAGAATCAAATAATAACTATACAGGCGAAGATAAACCAAATAGACTATGAAGTCTATGAGATAAAAAAAGATATCGTGGTCAATAAAGTAACAGGCGCTAAAACAGAACAATCTTTAAAAGACATAGAGAAAGATATTAATGGTATAGAAAAGAATCTAGATGATATTCAAAAGATACTATTAGAAAAGTGAGATTATAAAAATGAAAACATATTCCTTAGCTATTATATTTACATCAGTGTTATTTTTAATATCGGGTACTGATGATTTTTTTAAAGATAATAAAATAGAAATGACTTCTAGCTATGCAAAAGAAATGTCGATAAGCATAAACATACCTGTATCTAAAAAAATAGATGATGTGAAAATAGACCATCTAAAAAAGAAAATAGATGGTATAAATAATAAGTCTAAGGACATATTGCAAAATCTCAAATTCAAAAAGGCGATACAAAATGCAAAATACAATCAAACAGATAGGGACACTCTCTGAACAACAACTTAATAAGTTTAGTGAATTAAAACAAACAGCAGTACAGCTTGTTAATCAGCTGGGAAGTTTGGAATTAAAGAAGTTTAAGACGATTGAAGCTTTAAATAAGAATGAAGATGAAGCACAGGCATTATTGAATCAAATTAAGTTTAAGTTTGATATTAAAGAAGATCAAGCTTTTCAAATTTTAGATGATGGTAGAATTGTAGTTAATGGTCAAGATTAATCTCAAAAGTATAATAATCAGTACTTTCACCTTCTATCCATTTAAGATAAGTTAATCCTGAAAGCTTTTCAAAACTCTCAATAAATTTATGGTCAATGCGGACACGGATTTGATCAGCCTTTTTAAAGGCATCTAAATTCCTTGTCCATTCAGGTTCAATATCATCAACACGAGTAATATCGATATAAGCAAAATGATCTTTTAACATTTTAAACAAGTCATTTTTAGAGCAGGATATAGTCTGTTCAAAAGGTCTAATAAAAGTTAGAGAAGGCGCTCTATTATTGAGATATGCCATAATATTTTCATGTGCAATTATAGCATCTTTCTTTTTAAGAACTTTGGAAAAAGATTTAATAAAATCTTTGTGTAGAGTGCTAAGAAGTAGTTCTTTAGCCATATCAATCCTTTCATTGAGAAAAGCACAAGCTACAAAGAAAAGGATTTCTCTTTGGCTTAATGGTTGTATTATTAAGATTTGCTCTCTAGTTAAGTCATTAGTAGCATAGAAAGAATAATGAGTATATCTAGCATTAAGATCAAGATCAGCAATAACTTGTATAGGTTCATTCTCATTTAAGAGAAAACTAAAATTAGCCTTAGAAGAAGGTATCTTTTCATTAGGCGGTGTTATATAGACAAGGTAAAAGCTTTTATTAGTTGCCAATTTCTTTATCATAGCATATCCTTTAAGATGATGGTATATGCTACTTATATTATTTTTTTATCTAGATACTTAAATTTTAATGCAACCCCTATTTTCCCCAAAAGTATATCCGATCTTATTAACGCCTGTATATGATTTAATACGATCTAAAAGCTTTAATAGTGGTGAAAGATCTTTATCATTCCAAGAAGTATCAATATCCCAATAATCTTCTTGAGTCTTAATTCTAAGAGTTCCTATTTGTGGTGGGATATCAGTTTTAGTAATAATAAGAGTATCTACACCATTAACTTGAATCGCTTCTTTTAATAGGTCTAGATCAAGCCATCCAATCTTTCTAGGTCTTCCTGTAGTAGCGCCATATTCTTTACCTACTTCTCTATACTTTTCTGATAATGCTGGTTCAAGCTCTTCAAAAGAACCTGTGCCTACTTTGGTTTCATAAATCTTAGCGATACCAATAACTTCATTGATTTGTTTATGATTAAGTCTAGTGGAATAGAAAACAGCGCCAATGGTAGTACAAGATGAAGTAACATTAGGGTATTCTTCACCCCATACATCAAGACTATATCCTTGACAACCTTCTAGAATAACATTTCTACCATAGGAAACCATATCTCTAAGAAATCCTTCAGCATCACCTACATAATCCTTTAAGAATTTAGCTTCTTCTAAATAATAAAACTTATCAATCCAAGTATGTAAATTGAAATTATCTCTTGCAATAAAGTCTTTTAATGCTGGTCCGATGCCTTTAGCAGTAGTCCCAAGTCTATGTTGATATTTAAGTTTATCTTCTTCAATATGTAAAGACATAACAACAGGGCAGTAATTAGATACGAGTAATGTTTTAGGTTGAACATTAAACTCTTTGATTTCTTTAACAAGCTGGATAGGGTCAACAATCGTAGCTCTAGTAATAACATTAACAGCATTAGGATTTAAGACACCGCTAGGTAATAGATGAACCACAGACTTATTACCATTTTCATCATAGATGGTATGTCCTGCATTAGCACCACCTTGAAAACGAACGATGATAGGATTATGAGTAGTAGCGCAAAGATCATCAACAACACGACCTTTACCTTCATCACCATTTTGTAAACCTAAAATAACTTTAACAGACATAAAAAACATCCTTTGTAAGAACCTTAAAACTATACAAGGATGCTTTAAGCAATATTACAAATCTAAGATAAAACTATCAAGCACTGCTAAATTAATCCCAGGTGTACCATAGGGTGTTTCTTCATATTGTAGGCTTCTCTTCTTGGCTGTAGGGATAGTATTGAGATTCATATAAGAAGCTACAAATCTTTCTTTTTTACATTCTAAGCTACCTAGTACATTACCTGCAGTGTCTAAGTGTTTAACAATAAACGCACCATTATTACATTCAACAGTAAAAGAACAGGTTTGAGTAGATACTTCAACAACATTGCCATTAAGACTTGCGGTGTGTTTAAAGTTAAGAGAAAGCTTTAAGAAGTTAATGAGTAAGTTTTCCATTTTTTAATTTCCTTTTGTTTAGGTTGCCTTACATAGATATAAACACTAATGGGTTTAAAAATATTGCAAGTTGTATAAACTTTTTTTATGTATAGTTTTGATGCTTGTTTTTTCCAAAGGATAAAAATGTTAAAGACTTTTAATGACTACTTATTAACACCCCAATTTTCAGACATTGAATCAAGAGATGAAATTGATCTATCTTCTAAGCTGGGGGAATATACTTTATCTTTACCTGTTATCTCATCACCTATGACAACAGTAACAGAATCAGATATGGCATTAGCTATTAAACAAAAAGGTGGCTATGGTATCATTCATAGATATAATAGCATAGAAGAAAGAATTAAACTTTCAACTAATGCTAAAAATGCTTGTGTAGCGATTGGCTGTAATGAGATCAATTCTCTTGATAAATTTGTAGAGATGGGGATTACTGATTTTTGTTTAGATGTTGCGCATGGTCATACAAAAGTCGTTAATGATGCTTTAAGAGAAATTAGAAGAAGATATGGTTATGGTAAGCTATATGTAATAGCAGGGAATGTAGCTACTAAAGATGGTTATGAGTTTTTAATAGATGCAGGTGCAAATGCAGTAAGAGTAGGAATAGGTGGTGGTTCAATTTGTACAACAAGAATCCAAACAGGACATGGTATTCCTACATTAGCGAGTGTATTTGATTGTGCGAGTTCAACCTATGAGATGCCAATAATAGCAGACGGTGGGATTAAGACCACAGGGGATATGGTAAAGTGTTTAGCGGGGGGTGCGAGTTTTGTAATGCTAGGTTCATATTTAGCAGGGACAGATGAAGCGCCAGGTAAAGTGCATACAGATGAACATGGGAATAAATATAAGAAATATGTAGGAATGGCAAGTAAAGAAGCACAATCTCAATGGCGTGGGAATGTAAGATCAGTAGAAGGGGTTAGCCATCAAGTAGGATATAAAGGGTCTGTATTAGATATATTAGATGAGATAGCGATCAATATAAGAAGTGGATTAAGTTATAGTGGTGCTAGGAATATAAGAGAATTACAATTTAAGGCTAAATGGGTAGAAATTAGTAATATGGCATATAATGAGAGTCAAGCTCATATATTTAATTAAACCTTAGATTCATCTTTTTAATAATTAAAAGTTTCATGATGTAATTTGATTAATACAGGCATCATACTCATAAGATACTTACCCATTCTTTGAAATTAAAAATAAAAAAGATATACAAAGAAAAGAATAAAAGATGCACAGATTTTTGTAGACCTGCTCTGTGCCAACAGGTAAGGAACGCCAATTTGCAGGTGGCGACTACACTATTA
>JACCDX011778396.1_pt1 | contig 28849 bp, 26 predicted proteins | sample 7449681 | NCBI WGS metagenome assembly JACCDX01 (sample SAMN15323450, study PRJNA562643) | freshwater metagenome | isolation source: river surface water | place: USA:Blue River Watershed | collected 2017-08-18
CAGTCCGTATTCAATCCGCAGAAAGCGCTAACGGCAGAACTCTCAATTTCATTTATGACGACGAATATTTGCTGAGAGCCCGCTATCAAGGATCTATCGGAACCCTGTTCGAAGCTACATACCGCACTATCCCAGCTCAAATCATCAACCAGTCGGGAAACAGCCTGACGTCGAATGATCAAAAAATTCACATTGATCAGAACGAAGGTGAATTGACGGTCATCACGCCTGATAAGGGTCACCTCTATGTTGATTTGAATGGAGATCAGAAAACAGATAGAATTGTCTTTGATACTACAAAATTAGACGAGAAAATCAGATCAGCGAGCGAAAGAGTAAAATCAAAGTTCTCGGCTGCTCCCTACGACAGTGCTCAGAAAGCCAGAGAGGGTTTTGCGGAATTAGTCGCACGTGAAGTCTCTAATGAGGACCTTGATATTCGGGTTGAACTAGCGATTTCTGATTCGCAAAACGAAAAAACATCATTCAGGCAGGACTCATCAATCGACCTGGCGGGAGCTTTAAAAAAGCTCAACCGAAAAATGATTAAAGTTGTCGCCTGCGGGGATCAGCTTTGTCTTAAAAACCTGGCCATCCTTCAGTTTGCAGACATTAACCAGGACGGCCTTAATGATATTTTTTATGTTCCAACACTTGCCAAACTCAAAGGCCAGTCAAATATTTTTTCAAAGTGGCTGCATGGTCAGATCACTGGAAAGCCATCATCGATTGATTTCCGCAGCATCAGTCTGTCAATCCCAACAGTTTTTATCCTCGAGAGGGATGAAGAGAAATTAAGAACTCAGTGGGAGGCAATGAGAAAATCATCAACACCCATTTTGGAATCGAATGCCTTGATTGGTTACCACAAGATCACAGCGATCTCAGATACTGGCGGATTCCAAATCAACCAGGATTCCCCTATCATAGATCTAGGAGATAACAGATTCGGCTGGATTGCAGGTTCTAATATTTTGATCATCAATGGTTTTGACAGCTCCTCTAAAAAGCTCATCACGACAAGTATTCCCTTGAACCTGCAATCAATGATCGATAGCCAGTCGAATATCGCCCGAAATGTCAAAATCCTCAACTCCTCGGAAACAGCGAAATTGGTGAGAACAGGCCCGCAGGGAAAGTGGACAGTCATATCAGCTCGGGAAGTCATCAATCGATTCAATGAAAACAATCTTCGGCTCATTCAAGACGGCTCCACGATCGACCTTATCCCCGCCCCGCCTGTCCGATTGATGAATGAGGTTGTCACTGATTTCGGTGGAAAATATGAAATCAATTATAAAATGCAATATGGCATATGGGCACTCTCCAGCCTCACCCAGAGAAACCCAGGCGGAATAGATTCTATTGAATCCTATACTTACAACGCCAGCGCCCGAGACTCATTCCGAGGAACCTGGTTAGGCTTTGGAAATGTCACTGTCGCTTATAGCGCCTCCACTCCTCAGATCCAGCCTTATTATAAAGAAAAGCGGTACTTCATTGATACGAATCCTCAAGTCATTCTGTACGCTTCCCGCAATCGGCTGAACGGACGACTTGTTCAGGAAAAGGTAAAGGCAAAGTCAGGTGATCTTTTGTCCGAACGAAATCACCTGACACCCAGCGGAGTGGAAACGAAAGACAATCGTCTTTTCCTTCTCCCGTCTGATTTTGAAACGCAAAACTTCGAAAAAGACGGAGTCACTTTCTTCAGTCGACAGCGTTCTCAGTTGACCGTTCTTGATTGGGTCAAGGACCCATCGGGCAATCCCTTGTTCCCGCTCAGCCAAAACCAAATAATTTATGGAAATGGACTCCGTTCGTCCATGAGGGATGATCTGATTGATTCAAAGAAAGAAGTGAAAGCGACTGGAATGTTCTTTGATTCAGAATATCTTCTGAATCAAATACGTTTCGAATCTTACGACAAGAATCAGGTCAAATCCCAAGCTGATGAAAACCGGACCTTTGATAAGACAGGTGTTTATCTGACTCAGAGCTGTTTCGATAAACGCTGCTCAAAATTCAAGTATGATTCCATCGCAAGGCTGATTGAAATTCAAAAAACGAACGGTGAACTTATCACTGCTGAATATTCAGTCTCTGCAAGTCTTCCCACCAGCGTGACAACAGCTGACGGGAAACGTTCTATGATTTGGGACATCATCCTCAATAAAGCACTGAGCATCCAAGACCAATTGGGCGGCGCCATTGAATACACCTATTCAACTGACGGATTCACCACTTCCGTTGCCCGGTCCACTAAAAACGGGAAACAGGTAATCTATGCACTTCGCAACATGGAAGCCGATAAGCTCCGAGGGAGAAGCCTTGAAGCAATGGTCCTTGATAAAAATGAGGTCTGGAGATTCGACGGATTCGGCAATCTGACAGAACGTCTTGAATGGCGATCGGGTCAGTGGCAAAGCTTGGGGAAGGAAGTCTTTTTTAAGGATAAGCCTTTGCAGCGCTGGGCTCCAGAGAATTGGAGCGCAAAACTTGAATTGATCTCCAGCGAGGACTTAGATGCTGCAGGAAGAACTGAGAACTTATGGACCATCTCCGATGGGAACCTTAAACACCAGTACATCGGCAATTGTGTTTTTAGGGATTTAAATCAAAAGCGCCTGACTGGGGAATGCACGACGAGCCTTGGAAACGTCGTCATGCAAAAGATCGGAAGCGAAGAAGTTACGCTGAACACGATGTACCACGGGGGCCTGATTTCTTTACCTGGTTACGGAATTAGTTTTAAAAAGAATGTTTTCAATGAGGTAGAAGAGACGACTGCACAAAGCGCAACCGGCCCATCATGGAACAGGAAAGTTCGAAGGCTAGATGCTCAGGGGCTTCAAATTGAAACAAACGAAGGATTTGTGGTTCAGAAAGATTCTGCAAATCGAGTGATAAAAACTACGAGTCGGCCAAAAATTCCTCAACAAGTTGAAGAGGAGCACACTTACCGATTCGGATTATTGAATGATTCCAAATGGTCTTCAGCTGGACGGACTTATCGAACTCTTCAGCAGAGTTACAATGCTTTCGGAGAAAAGGTATCTAGCCAAGAAACTTTGGCAGGCTTGCAAATTGATCGAACATGGGATCGAGATCAGTTTGGCAGAATCACTCAGGAGACACTCCAAACTTCAGCAGGACAAAAACTCCAGTTTCAAAGAAATTATGAAAATAATCAGCAAGTCAATCTGCTGCCATGGATAACAGGCGTTGAACGTAACCCTATGGGAAAAATCATCAAAGTTCAGTACGCGAACGGAATGATTCTTCAACGGCAATTTGCACCCTACAGCTCCAGATTAATTTCAGTGCAGTTAGAAAACAGTTCTAGAGTGTTATACCGGGAAGTCTTAGGTTACGGCTCTACGGGTCAGTTGGTCAGTCGGCAAATTGAGAATGCGTTAGCAGCCAGCACAGCAGAAAAATTCGATTATGATTCGAAAAACTACCAACTTATTTCTGAATCCTCACTCATGTCTACGAGGAGAGATGCCAGCGGGAATCTAATCCAGATTGGATCTCAATCTGGATTAGGTTACGTCGGCGATTACCTTGCGACTGTCGGCTCGAGCTTGATCTACTCGGATTATTTGGGACAAGCCCAAGTATTTTGCCATCAATCTGCGTTGCTCGGCAGCTCAAATCAGAAGTGTGTGTTCAGAGTAAGCAATGACGAGTATTTAATGGGCAATCAATATATTCGTCGATTCCAAATTGATGACCTCACTATTGGAATTTGGCTGAATGGCGCCTTCTATCCTGTTGTCACCGACCATCTCAATTCATTGAAGGCGATGACATCTCCAGATGGTCAGACTTTGATCTTCGCAAGGCAGTATGGCCCCTGGGGGGACAAAATGTTAATTGCAGGAACTGATTCAAATTTGGCCCGTGTTCTCGAGCAGTCGACACCATGGAGCTACGCGGGACTTGTCTCGAACCCGATTTATGAGGCTACTCGCAAGCCGGGTGACGCGGATTTGTACTGGTCCCAAACCCGGGTTTACTCACCACAGGCGAAAATGTGGTTCTCAGTCGATCCATTGCTGCAATGGAGCCCAGAAAAGCTTTTGAATAAACCCGGAAACTGGGATGGTGTTCGATATGCCGGTAATGATCCGCTTAATATAATTGATCCTAGCGGAAACTTTGGGATGGCTGTAGGTGTCGAGGCTAGTGGCTTCTTGGGAGCTGTGGGGGCAGGCGTTGGTGCTTCGGCCTTCGGGTTCGTTTTTGATAATAGCAGGCCATTCGAAACTTTCCAATTTATCGGCCCTAGTGACCTATTATCCGGAGATTTTCGAGTCGGCTATGGAGCTGAGGCATCAATCGGCTTATCCCTCAGTGCATCCCTCGCTGCATCAAGCATTCAAGACCTACGCAGCGTTGAAATCGGCGTCGGAGGTTCTGCAGGGCTCGGAGGAGACTTTTCATTGCAGTTAGGTCGCAGCTCCGGAAATGATTATACATTTACCGCAGGCCTCGGGTTCGGAGTCGGACTCTCTTGGTACGGATACCGTAAGGAAACCGGGGAAAGCCTCATAAAGGTGACGCCTAATGATGGAAAAACACCCTGAAGGGACGGAGAAATATGAAAACAACACATGAGTGGTCAGCTCGTAGAAATATATTCTTGGCTTATGCCTTTCCTCTTTTGGCTCTTGTTCTAGCGTCAATCGTGAATTATTCGGGCCTCGAGTTGGTCGGCACGATCATTTACTTCTCCTCCAGTTTGTTTTTTTTCCGGTACATCTTCCTTGCATTTGATTTTAAGTGCCCGCGATGCGGAACGAGATGGCCCTTTGGACTCCGGAGAAAATGCACGCGCTGTCAAACACCTTATGGTGAAGGAAAGACATGATCTCACTTCTTCCATCTTACATTTGCGGAATTAAGCTTGAAACGACAAATGCCGGAAAGAGCCTTGAGAACATCAAAAATAGGTTCCAAACAAAGGGTGGTCAGATTCTGAACGAAGATTCAGATTTTGTTGAATTGCAGATCCCGGCGTCGAACCTAGCAGCTGGAGTATCTTTCTTTCCTAACACTCTCTGCATCCATATTTCTAAGACTTCATCCACTAATGTGATCGATGTCCAAATTGAACGAAGAGGCGAGAAAAAAGCTGGTATTCTATTTCTCGTAATCGTAAGCCTTATTGGACTTGGTTCGTATTTTCAAAAGCAGGATGCGACCGTATTCTTTGGGCAAATCTTTTTCTTTTTTATTTTCTGGCTCTACTCTTTTATTCCGGCTCACCCAGCTCACAAAGTCATTAGAGACTTGCTTCGTTTTACAGATGAGAGTGTAGAAATATGACAACAAGTCGCGAATGGTAAGAATCCTATCGACACAATTAAATTCATCGGCCCTGGAGACATTGTCTCGGGCGATTTCAGACTCGGATACGGTTTCGAAGGATCAGTCGGCCTATCCATGGGCATTTCACCCTTCGCAAACAGCATTGAAGATCTTGGAGGAAATGAATATGGACTTGGTGGAACACTCGGAATGGGCGGCGACATCTCGGGGCAATTGGGCTACAGCCCCGGCTCAGGCCCAACGATTTCAGTTGGCATTGGCTTGGGACTCGGCTTCTCTTGGTATGGGTATCGCAAAGAAGCAAGTGACCAATTAATTCGAAAATCACCAGCAATAGATTAAAGGCTGAATATGAAAAATATTAATATCTGGACTGCAAGACGAGATTTGTTAATCGCATTTTTAATCCCCGTTGTTTCCGGATTAATAGCGGCACTGATGGATCAGGCGAAACTGCAGACTTTAGGAGCGATAGTCTTTGCCGCATCTTCGATTCCTGCTTTCAGATTTCTTTATCGATCTTTGACTTTCAAATGCCCGAGCTGTGGAAATCAATGGCAGTTCGGAATGCGAAAAAAATGCCGTCGCTGCGAAGTTGATTATGGTGACCGGGTAAAATAGAAATTAATTGACCAATTTGGCCTATAGGTTGACCCAAATTATTGGAGACTTAGCGGAAAAAAATGGATTTGATGCGATTATTTCCGAAAGCGCAAAAAATAGTAATTTTAAAAATATCAACATTTTCAAGAGGTAAAAATGAGTCAACTTGAGCAAAAAGTCCTGAGCTCATTGAAAAATCGACAGTATAGCGAAGAGATTTATGCTGATCTCAGCTCAGATTTCCCAACCATAGAGACTAGAAATAAAGCTATTTTAGAGACTCTCCTGGGGGAAACTGACTTCATCGCACTTTTGGCACGATACACGGATGCTTCAAAGTTATATGCGTGGGGCAAAAAAGATGGATCTGATCCTTTTGTTCAAAACATCACCACTCTCATTCACCTTCTCTCTCTGTCATTTAACTTTGCCATCCCCCCAGAAGACTGGCCTCAAGGCGCTGAGAAAATAAAGCACTTAATTTCTCGTTTTGTGATTTCCTCCGAAGAGCTTCTAAAGCAAATGCCTGAATACAAGGAAACCGATCAAGTCATCAGCGATGATACGGAAAGGCTTCGAGAGGACCCAAGATACTGGAAGAAAATGCAGGATTTTGCATTTGACTGGAGCTAGACTCCAGAATTGAGTCCCCATTGACGATCAAAAATCGTGGACTGCCGAATCCGCGATCTGGACTTGCCGCCCTCTGATGGTCCCCTCAAAATAAGGGCGGTGAGCTTCGAAAAAAAACGCCATCTTTTCATCGACTCCCTTTGGAAAAACCGCAATCTTTGGATTCTGCTGCTTGCACTTTCTCCGAGCTTTTTGCTGACTTTCATTTATCACAATGACTTGAGTATTTGGGTCGAGAGCGAGTGGTCTCGACATGTTGAAGCCGGACATTTGGTCTATTTCGCTCGCCCCATCGGTGCCTTGCTTTTGGATCTGCAGACCAATCTTCTGCGCATGGTTCCTGAGCTGTGGGTGCTCAATGCCTCGCGCTTTTTCTCGGCCTTAACGTTGCTGGCGATCGCTTGGCTCCTGGAGAAATTCTTGAAAGAAAGAACTCAGCTTTCGCCGTTCGAACGCTCGCTGGTGGTTCTTTTGACCTTCCTTCAGCCCTCCTGGTTTCTCTCGGTCATGTGGATTTCGAATTACATTCCCGTCCTCTGGGCTCACTTGCTCAGCCTGTCGGCCGCTTTGCTTTTTCTGCGCCCCACTTCGACCAGCTCCGCTCGCAATCTGAGCCTGAAAGGGCTCGCGCTGACACTGCAAGTGGTTTCGATTTTGACTTATCCTCCGGCGGCTTGTGCTTTTTTCTGGCCCCTTTGTGTGCTGGGACTTCTGGCGGTAGAAAAACCTCGATTGAAAGTTATCTTTTCGCAATTGGCTTTCTTTGCCATTGCCGGATTATTGGCGCTGACCATTCATCATTTGTTTTTCAAACCTCTGCTTTGCGGCTCCTGGGTCGAGTGCCGAACTTGGATTTCCCAAGACTCCACCGAGTACTCATGGAAACTGGTCAGTGATCCCCTGGCCAAAATTGACGTCCTGGAGGATATGTTCGGACTGCTGGGCCTTTCCTGGCTGGCTTTGATTCCCATGAGTCTGAATTTGCAATGGTTTGCGCTTCTTCCCCTGATCGCCCCGCTCTTGGAGCGCAGTCTCTTTTCGATGAACCCATCCGCTTGGAAGTCTTTCGCCTGGAAAGCGGGCTTTCTGGCCTTGATGGTTTTGCTCCTGAATTCACCGAATCTGGTCACCAATGGCAGCATGATTCTGTATCGAACCGCAGCCGCCGGGACATTGCTCATTGCCATTGCTTGGTTTCAATTGACGGGCCTGATTTCTTCTCAAAAGCTCAAGGACGCCACTCGCATCTTGGTGGCTTTTGTGTTTGTGGCTCTAACGTTTTGGGTGAGCTGGAAGCAATTGGGCCGTTATCAAATGGCCTGGGAAAAGGCCTCTCAAGACCCTGTGGTTCTGGAAATCTGCAGCCAGGGCCCTGAAGGATTTGAAAGACTTGAGGACGTGCCTTCACTTTTTGAATTCACGAACGCCGGCCAACTTTCCGAAATCAACGGTCGGGATTTTGACCTTTCCGTTCTCTTCGGTGGTTCCCTCGCGGCCCTCTGCCATCTTCAAGGCTATTAAGGAACCAAAGCCGCCTTAGCGGACTTTGGCTCGATCGAGAATTTTCTCAGTCAATTTGTTGAGGATCAAACCGGAGGGAGAACCGGCACGCGCCGCTTTCGCCCACTCAGCAGGAACCACTCCATCTTGCAAATCTTCGTCTTCAGAAACAACCGAATCAATCGGTGAATTGGGCTTCACGTTGCGACGTGGAGTCCAAATGAAATCCGGATGAGCATCCAAATACCATTCGCCCCCAATGATTTGGTCTTTGGCATCGATTTCCAAATCATATCGGTACTCAACCCAACGAACGATATCATCTTCCGCTGAATCTCGATCATCCATCGAAGCCGAAGCTTCAATCACATAACCGACTCGCATCACCACTCCGACAATTTTCTGAGTTTGCGGCGAGCGGTATTTGCCAAAGCGATCGGTTTTGAAATCCGCCACTGTCACAACAGAGGCCTCAAGATCCTTGCGCTCCTTGCGAGTCATCGGATTGAAGTAATGATAAGAGTAACCAGTGACTGGCTGATTCCAAACTTCGTAATCATAAGTGGCATCCATGACAAATGAGCGGTCTTGCAAGCCGATCAAATTGACAATGGAAATGTGCCAAGAGGCGGGATTGAGATCGAAGCACTGAGGTTGCACCAAGCGCCCGTCGCGATCCTTCACTGGTCTCTTTTCATTGCAGCGGTCGCCAATCATCGCAGTGGCAAATTGATTGGTGGCCCAGCTGTAACTGACAAGTCCTTTGATTTCGCTCGGATTCAAACGGATTTTCCACTTTTGATCCAAAGAGCTGAGCTCCACCGATTTGGAGGGACGTGGTTCCATGATCGCAGCCGGAGCCCAACCATGACAAATTCCCATCCAGCCTTCGACTTTGCCGGATTCGTCGTAGTACTGCTTGCCTTCATTCCATTGCGCCTGAGTGAATTCGCCATTTTCATTGCCAACCAAAAGGTCGTACTTTTCAGCGGCACTCAATTGATCGGCGCCACGCTGACCTTTTTGGAGCAGAATCATCGGAGCCGGATTGCTTTGGACGTAATCGTATTTGTCTTTCCACTCGAAGAGATTCATGAACTCAGGGTCCATGTAGCGAGCGCCGAGAACGCCATTCGCCAAAGGCCAATAATCTGCTGACCAGGGACGAGTGGAAATCTCTGCTTGAGTGAGATTTTTTTCCTGCATTTTTTCAAGGTTGGTTACAAAGTCAGGAACTTCCAAGAAGGCTCGGAGTGGATCACGATGCCCCGCAAACACATTGCTGCGAGTTCGTCGGCAAGCTTTCCATTCAGCTTTTTTGGCACGAACAAATTCGCGGTTGGAAATCAAATCGGGAGCAAATCTCAGCTCAGGCCCCACAGGCCGAGTCATTTCTCGGTCTGCAAATTTTGGCGGCACCGAAGACACTGCCTTTTCAGCCGAAACCGACAGCGAAGCCAGAAGCCCCGCAGCAAGTAAAAATTTCTGCATCATGATTCCTCCTCAAGGTGGTGAACAAGGGTCAGGTCTCAGCAGAAGCTGTGCCGAAACTCAAAGCTGCCAGAACTCAGTTCCTCGTCGATTCTGAGACAAATCGTCTCGGGCTCTCGACAAAACGTCTCGCTTTGATCATCCCGATCCAGCAAGAGACTATATTGCGGTCCGCAGCGATAACACACGTCTCAGGCTGAGAGAACGGAAAAAACCGGATTCATCATTTTTTCATTTATGCCGATAGGAGGACATGTCCAGCGCAAGTTCCAGCGGTAAAGGCATCGAGCCAGTCGAAGACTATCTCATGGTGCAAATTCCTAAAGATTTCTTTTTTGAAGGCATGCCCTTGCCAACAGCTATTTATTTAAAGATGAGCCCTGGAAATTACCTTCTGATAGGCAAAAAAGGCGACAAAGCCGCATTCTCTGAACTGCACGCTTACCACCACAAAGACGCTTCTTTGTTTGTGAAAAATGGTGAGTACCCCTCCCTGGTTCAGCATGTCACTTTGGTTACTGAGAAAATCCTGGGACAAAAAAACGTCTCCGAGCAACTCAAAATCAAATTTCTTTCAGGTCTCGCCGTCGATGCTTCCCGGTCATTGGAAAATTCGGGTTTTGCATCGGCAGCGAAAGTGCAAAAAGTTTCGCAAATGATCGTCTCGATGTCGGAGCAATTGCCAGAGTTCAAAAACGTTCTCGGCATCTTGGACATTTTGCAGCCCGGAGACACCAAGCACTCGATGACCACTTGCTTGGTGAGCATGATTATTTGCGAGGAAATGAAACTCAATCTCCCCTTGGCTCAAGAAAAAGTCGCGATGGGAGCTCTTTTGCATGATATCGGAATGCGCTTTGTTCCCAAGGAAATCCAAGACAAACCGCGGAATCAGTGGACCGCCGAAGACCGGGCCCAATATGAACAGCACCCCACCAAAGGTGTCGAGCTTCTCAGGGAAACCAAAGATGTGCCGAGCGATGTGCTTTTGATCATTGGTGAACATCACGAGTTGGCCAATGGCACCGGCTTCCCCAAAAGACTGCGCGATGTCAAAATTAGTCCCCTGGCTCGTATCGTGAGTCTTGCCAATTTTTACTCGAACCTGCTCTTTCACGAGAAGACAGGCGAGCGCTATTACACTGCCGAAAACGCCATTTCCTTCATTGAGGACATGGCCGGCCTTCCCTTTAACAAACAAGCTTTCCTTGCCCTGAAAAATGTCATAAATAAGAAGCATCTCAGCGATAAACTTTAATCCAGGGAAGGTCTTATGAAATCTTGGCTCGGCAAATTGATCAGCGTAATTGGCATTTCATTGCTCACATTGGCAGCTCAGGCGCAAGTTCCATCGGCTGGTGAAAGACTGAGCAATCCAGAGTATTTGGGATCAGGCCGTTTGCTCACCATTCGCATCGTCCCTGCAGATCGCACCGCCAAACTCTATGTGGTCGGCAAAAAAGCCGCGCAAATTGAAATCGGCAAAGACTACCAGGTCATCGAAATCACGGCTCTCAATAAAAAACAAAACGAGACTCTCGAATTCCGTCGCGATGGCGAAGCTTATGTGATTTCCAATTTGCCTAAATGGAACGAGCCCTACGATCTCAAAGTCCGAGCGGAAACTCGCGGCCAAAAAGACGAAGTCAAAGTTCGCATCGACAAGCAACCTTGATTGACCTGGCTTTGAATCCAACTGTGACTTACAAAACTTTATTGCAAAAAATCGGCTTTCCGCTTTTCGTCCTCGCGGTAGTGACCACGGGTTTGGACCAATGGATCACCGGCAAAATGGAAATCCTTCTTGCCGGCCGCGAAGGCCTCACGGCCAGCATCTGGCTGCTCGGTCTGACTTCGTTATCCCTGAGCTTGATCGGCCCCTTGTTGGGAATTCTCTTGGCTCTGTCGGCCATTCGCCAAGAATCCATTCTGTTTTTTTTGAAACAACATTTTCAGCAAAATTTGATCGAGGAAATGCGAGTTTTCGGCTGGACTCTCTTGTGGTTTCTTTTGTTCATCTTGCCGGGCTTTGTGCGCATGCTCCGCTATTTGTTCGTTCCCTTTGTGGTGACCTTGGACCCGGCCTATCAGCGTGGCGAAAAAGACGCTCTTCAGGAATCCCTGAAGATTTCACGCGGCCGCTTGCTGAAACTACTTGGCCTGGCCGCACTTTTTTTCCTGATACTTCCGGCTCTTTTGACCCTGTTGGATCAGTGGCGAGGCCTTTGGCAAACTCCCCTTCCTGCGCTTGGGATTTGTTTGATTGAAATGCTTTTGAATCTTTGCTTTATTTACTTGTTGTTAGGCTTGTACCAGAAAGGTGTCGCCCATGAATCTGTTGTTTCAATGGAAGGAAATTAAGACTCGCGGCCGCGGTTTGACTTTCGATGACGTGCTCATCGTTCCCGCCAAATCCGAAGTGCGCTCGCGACGAGATCCGCAACTGACTTCGCAATTGACTCGAAAAATTTCAATCGAAACTCCCATCATCGCTGCCAATATGGACACAGTGACCGAAGCGGAAATGGCCATTGCCATGAACAAACTCGGTGGCGTCGGCATTTTGCACCGATTCGTCAGCATCGACGAACAGGTCGTTTTCGTTCAAAAAGTGAAAGCCAGTGGCGCGCAAGTCCTCTCCGCCAGCATTGGCGTCAATACCGACTACCAAGAGCGCGCCAATGCTTTGGTCAAAGCCGGAGTCAATGTCATGACCATCGACATCGCTCATGGACATTCGGTTGCGATGACGGACGTGATGAAGTGGCTCAAGGACACTCATCCCCACGTTGAAATCATCGCTGGAAATATGGCAATGCCGGAAGCGGCTCGTGATTTGATCGAAGCTGGCGCTGATGCCATCAAAGTGGGAATTGGGCCCGGTTCGATGTGCACCACTCGCATCATCACCGGTTGCGGAGTTCCGCAGTTGACCGCGATCGCACTTTGCGCAGAGGTGGCTCAAGATTATGGCGTGCCGGTCATCGCTGACGGCGGAATCAAAACTTCAGGCGATATTGTTAAAGCTTTTGCCGCGGGCGCGAGCACTGTGATGCTCGGCTCGATGCTTTCAGGGACGATTGAAACTCCCGGAGAAATTCAACACGGGCGAAAACAGTACCGGGGAATGGCTTCCAAGTCGGCGCAAGTCACTTGGCGTGGAGGAGTGCCAGAAGGCATGGCGCCCGAGGGCGAATCCACTTTCGTGAATGTCAAAGGACATGTGAAAGACGTGGTTCTGGAGCTGACCGGCGGGATTCGCAGCGGCATGAGTTATGTCAACGCCACCTCGGTGGCTGAAATCAAAGAAAAAGCCCGCTTTATTGAAATGAGTTCAGCAGGTTACAGCGAGTCCCGAGCGCATGGAGTTAAATCCTGATTGCCGCCTAGCGTCGAAAAGCAGCTCCGCGGCTTTGACGGAAACTAGACCAAGTCTATTTTGACCCGGACCTGGCGAGATTGTATTCTGCATACAGCTTAAGGCTCCTTAAGCAACTGCTCAAAAAACTTTTACAGACTTCGATAAAACCCGCAGAAATTGCGGGTTTTGTTTTTTCACGCCCTCCTCTACAATCAAAGTATGGCAACAATCGGAGTTTTCGATTCTGGAGTGGGCGGTCTCACAGTTCTCAAAGAGCTGGCCCATCATTTTCCGAAGGAAAATTTTATTTATCTCGGAGACACGGCTCGACTGCCCTACGGAACCAAATCTCCCGACACCATTCGTTCCTATTCGGAGCAAATTCTCAATTTTCTGCTCGAGCAAAAAGTCGACGCCCTGGTCATTGCCTGCAACACGGCTTCTTCGCAGGTCCCTGAAAAAGAGTGGAAGGGTCTGCCTGTTTTCAATGTCATTGAGCCGGGAGCCGCTTTGGCGGCGCAGAACAGTTTGAATAAAAATATCGGAGTTCTCGGGACTCGAGCCACTGTGACGAGCGATGCCTATCGCAAAGAAATCCTCAAAACCTCCCCCGAAGCTCGAGTGGTGTCTCAGGCCTGCCCCCTGTTTGTGCCTTTGGCCGAAGAGGGCTGGCTCGAAGACCCGATCACCAATTTAATTGCCTTTCGCTATGTGCAACCGCTGCTCGCACATGAAATCGACACTTTGATTTTGGGCTGCACTCATTATCCGCTGCTCAAATCCGCCATTCAAAAAGCAGTCGGCAGTCAGATTCTGCTCGTCGATTCAGGCAAAGCCTTGGCTCTGAAATTAGAAGAGGCTTTTGAAAATCAAAAAATTCAAAGAGAAAATTTGGATATCGGCAAAGGGCAAATTCGCATTCTCGCCACGGATCTTTCCACTCACACGGAAATGCTCGCGCGCACAATTCTTGAGCCCTTGAGCATTCACTCTTTCGAAGTGGTTCAGCTTTAAACGAAAATTTCCCGGGGCCGGGCAAAAAGATTGTAATCACTCATCATCGCGGCGCCATATGCGCCCGAATCCGCGACACACAGCCAGTCACTTTCTTTGAGGCCGACAAACTGTCTTTGCTTTCCCAGAAAATCCGAGGACTCACACACCGGACCCACCACATCGGCCAGCAGAGACTCGCCAGTGCGCTGAAGCAATGGCAAAATACGGTGTTCCGCTTCGTACAGAGCTGGGCGAATCATGTGATGCATTCCTGTGTTGCAGAGAATGAAATTTCTTTCGCTGGTTTTTTTGATGTACTGAATTTCTGTTAAGAGAACACCACTGCGGGCGACCAGATAGCGGCCGGGCTCAAATTGAATTTGCGCTTCCAATCCCGACAGCTCTTGCTGCAGAACCTGACTGTATCGTTGCAACTGATCAGAGTCTTCCTTCACGCCATTGCTGGCATAATCAATTCCCAAGCCCCCGCCGACATCAAAAGTATTCAGCGCAAAACCTTGAGCTCGCAAATCTTCAAACAAGCGGCGCTGTTTCTGCAGAGCCTCGCGAAAAGCTGAAAATTCCAGAAGCTGCGAGCCAATGTGAGAGCTCAGACCCACAAAGCTCAAATGGGGACTTTCTTTGAGAATTCTCAAAGCTTCGGGAATCATCACCGTTTCAATGCCAAATTTATTTTCGCGGAAACCAGTCGAAATATAGGGATGAGTTTGGGCATCGACATCTGGATTCACACGCAAAACAACAGCGGCTTTTTTCCCCATGTCGCGAGCGATTTGAGCAATTCTCTGAAGCTCCGGGAGACTTTCGACATTGAACTGGCGAATTCCGGATTGCAGACAAAGACGGATTTCTTCTTTGCTCTTGGCCACTCCGGAAAAGAGAATTTGTGCGGGTGAAAAACCAGCTTCCAGAGCGCGCTTGAGTTCGCCGCCACTGACGATATCGACGCCGATATTTTGCCCGCGAAACAAGCGAAGAATTTCCAAATGCGAATTGGCTTTCATCGCGTAGTGAATGGAAAATCTCTGCGAACTGAGAGCCCGAGCCACGGCACTTTGAAACTGCGCCAAGCGCTCTACCAGCCCTTTTCGAGAGTAAACATAAGCGGGATCTGCCCCTTCTTTCACCAAAGTGTGAAGACGCACTCCATCGAGTTCCAATTCCAAATTTGAATTGTATTCGAGTTTTGACACGGCTGTGCTTTTCTCCTAAATCTAACTCACATGAAGACTTTTATTTTTGGCAAAACCGCTTTGGGCCTTCCGATTTCAGCTTACCGATTTGCTCCGACTGGCGCAAACAATCCCGCCAAGGTCCTGATTCTCGGTGGAGTCCATGGCGATGAAATTGAAGGTGTGGTCGCCGCTCAAGGTTTGCTCGAGCACTTGATGGCTCACTTCCCTTTTCAATTGGATCTCACTTTGGTTCCGGCTTTCAATTTGGACGGAGTCCTTCATCGCACCCGTGGAAACTTCCATGGCGTGGATCTCAATCGCAACCTCCCCACCAAAGACTGGTCGCCTGAAGTGAAAACCCCGCGCTACCATCCCGGGCCTTCACCCAACAGCGAACCCGAAAACCAAGCCCTCGTCCGTTTTATCGAAACGGAGAAACCGGATTGGATTTTGAGTTTGCACTCTTGGAATCCTGTTCTGAACGTCAATGGCGACTGCCTGGCGGAAGCCACTGTGCTGGCAGCAAAAACAGGTTACAAGATTGATGCGGACATTGGCTACCCGACTCCAGGCTGCTTGGGAACTTTCGCGGGCCTCGAGAGAACTTCGCCGACTTTGACCTATGAAATTGAACGCGGAATGGAACTGAAAAAAATTTTGGAGATCCATGTTCCCGCCATTCTTGCCGCTCTCCATGAAACTGAAAAACGAGGACCTCGCAAATGAATTCACAACTGATCGACCAGCTCTTTGAAGATCTGCAAAAAGGCAAAAGCCCTGACACCTTCACGGCCAACGAAACCGACGCAGTGGAAAAATGCATTTCAGCTTTGGACGCTGGACAATTGCGAGTTTGTGAAAAGACTGCACAAGGCTACATCACTCATCAATGGGTAAAAAAAGCGATTCTCATTTATTTCCGCTTGAAGAAAATGAATCCCATCAAAGCTGGCGATCTCGAATTTTACGACAAAATTCCTCTCAAATCCTGGAAGCCGGAAATGGGAGTGCGAGTGGTGCCTTCAGCTCTGGCTCGCTACGGCTCTTATCTCGAAAGCGGAGTCATCTTGATGCCTTCTTATGTGAACATTGGAGCTCGCGTCGGATCAGGAACCATGGTCGACACTTGGGCCACCGTGGGAAGCTGCGCTCAAATTGGCAAGAACGTGCATTTGTCCGGCGGAGTCGGCATTGGTGGGGTTCTCGAACCTTTGCAAGCCAATCCCGTGATCATTGAAGACAATTGCTTCTTGGGAAGCCGAGCGATTGTGGTCGAAGGCGTGATCGTCGAAGAGGGCGCAGTCCTGGGCGCTGGTGTCACCATCACGGCCAGCACCAAAATCATTGATGTCACGGGATCGGAGCCGCAAGTCCTGCAGGGCCGCGTGCCTGCGAATTCCGTGGTCATCCCTGGAACTCAAATGAAAAAGTTCCCGGCCGGAGAGTACGGCGTACCTGCGGCTTTGATCATCGGCAAACGCAAAGCGAGCACGGATTTGAAAACTTCCTTGAATGAGGCTTTGAGAGATCATCAGGTCAGCGTTTAGTTTTTTGAGCGCAGAGCTTCGGATGGCAGAACAAGAGCGGCACTTTTGGAGCTGTAAAAACTGCCGGCGAGACCAATGGCACAGCCGGCCACGGCCACCACCAAAACAAATCCCAAATCCAAAGAAGCCGGGATTTGCGAATCGTAGTAAATATCGGGCAAAACATTCAGTGGGTATTTCTCAATATAAAAACTAATCAAGCAACCAATCACCAAACCCGCTCCCAAGCCCAAGCCCCCCAGGCACAGACCAATACGCATAAAGAGCTGCTGCACTCGGTGAGTGGAAAAACCAATGGCCTGCAAAATTCCAATCTCGCGGCGCTTTTGTGAAATCAAAAGCACCAAAACGGAGATCATCGAAAAGCTCGCCACCAGTGCTGCCAAACTCAGAAACAAAGTGATGACGATTTTTTCCAGTCGCAATGCAAAGAAGAGAGCCGAATTGCGCTCTTTCCACGTCTGCACTCGCACTTCGGGGAAGCCTTTCATTTCATCTTTGTAAGAATCGGCTTTCGTGGGCTTGGGCACCCAAACTTCAATGCCAATTTGTCGGCTTTGAGAGTCTTTCAAGCGGCGCAGAGTGTGATCGCGCACATAAAAAATATTCTGAGCATCGACATCGGCGAGACTGGTGGAAATGATTTTCTTCACCACCACTTTTTCGTATTGAGGCGCTTCGCCTGGAGGCAGCAGCAAACTCTCTGGCGGGATGACCATCAAAGAATCGCCCTCAAACAGACCCAAAGCCACAGCCAGATCCACACCCATGAGCACTTCACCAGGGGCCAAGACTTCCGTGGTCAGGGGCTCGCCTTTTTTCTGCGAGTCGAGCTTTTGCATTTGAAAGAGCATTTGATTGAGACTGTCCTGAGACAATCCGCGAGCCACTCCACCGCGGAAATGCCCGTCTGCGGTTCTTAAAATCACATCCTGATTTTCAAAAATCTGAATTTTCAGATCGGGGTTTTGCTTCAATTTGGTGGTCAAAGGATGCACTTCTAAAAGCGAAGGCGAATTGACGTTGGGAATTTCCACTGTCAAGTGTGGCTCCACCGCCAAAGTTCGCGCCTGAATATTTTCATTGAGTGCTGTCATCACGGAAATCACGATGACCAAAGAAGAGACTGAAACCGTGAGGCCAATCACAGTGAGCCAGGAGATCCTTTTGACCAGGGCTCCGGCTCGCGATGAAAATAGATACTTCTTGAAAAACTCGAGGACCATGTCCCCAAAGACTACTGAATTATTCCTTGGCAGGCACTCGATTTTTTGTTTTCGCTGCCTCTGCTTCCTCTTGGCGAACCTCGTCGGCATTTCCTTTGACGAACATGGATTTCTGCATGGCCTTGATCAACACCACCGCCTCATCCAGAGCCTCCACTGCTCGCCGGCTGGTGCGCGGCAAATCGGGAGCCACTTCGGCCAAAGCTGGAATTAAGACTTTGAATTCCTTTGTCAGCACGGCCAAATTGGTGACCAATTCGCTCATGTCCTTTGCCATTTCGGGCGCTTGCCGATTCATTTCAGGCAGGATCAAATTGAGTTCACGAGTGGTGGTCGCCAATTCGCGCATGACCACGGCTAAATTTTCATCTTTGGACGCTTGCTTGGAGAGCTTGATCACTTCCAAAGACATGGTGTTGAGATTTTTCAAAAGCGGATCAATGCGGTCAAAAGCGTCGACAAATGCCTGAGTGCGGCCTTTATCAAGGAAAGCTTCGGCTAAGAATTTGAGATTTTCCATCATGCCACTCATGGCTGAGAGATAACTTCCCAACTGTTTGCCACTCATCAAAGTCATCAAATCCACAGTTTCATGCGAAGTCATTTCTGAGCCCCGACCCAAAGCCGCCGCCTCGGCCGAGCCGACAGAAAGATCCAGCACTCGTTCACCAATCACAAAAGGCCGCACCAATTGCGCCACAGAATCTTGCTTGATTTTGCTTTCAAATTTGCTCAAGACATAAAATTTGACCCGGACTTTGTTGTCTCCGGTCAATTCGACTTCTTCCACGCTTCCGGCTTTGAGACCTTGAATTTGCACGGAAGTTCCTGGATGGATTCCATCCCCGCTGACAAAAGATGTGTGCCAGTATACTTTGCTGTCAAACCAGCCTTGCTTGGCGGCGACACTGAGAAGCGAAACCACAAATCCCAGAATGGCCGTGGCGACAAAGACGCCGGCGATCCGTTCAAATTTGTTGAATTTGACATTCTTCATAGAGAGACAACCTTCTTTTCACCGTCGACAATTTCGCCGTAAATCTGTCCGCAATCCAAAAAGATTTCTTTGTGAGGCAAGCAGCTCATCAACTGCTCATCAAAAGAACTGATAAACACATGCTGGGATTTTCCCTGTTTGCGAAGTTCGTGAATGCAATCAAAGAACTTCAAGCTCGTGTCCTGTCCCAGCCCCACCGACGGATCATCCAGAAGCAAAAGCTGTGGCTCAGTGATAATCGCACGGATCATGCAGACCAATTTTCGCATTCCACCTGGAACATTTGACGGGCGTTGATCCTTGAGTTTGAAACCACCCAGCTTTTGCAAATAAAATTGAGCTCTCTCTTTGGCTTCAGCTTCCGAGCAAACTTTGTGATAGACGAGAGGCAAAATGATATTTTCTTGCAAAGTGCGATTGTGAATCAAACCGCCGAAATCAAAACCATAACCAATGGCCAAGCGGTAGGGAAGAAACTCCTCGAAGGACATTTCCGCCACATTTTGATCATTGATCAGGTATTTGCCTTTTTGGGGAACAGCAAGGCCTGCGAGAATTTGCAGAAGCGAAGAGCGCCCGGCTCCGGACTCGGCTTTCACCCAGACGATTTCACCTGTGGGAAATTCAAAATCAACATGCTCAAAAAGAGGATCTTGGCCCTCGAAGCCAAACTGCAGATTTTCAAATTTGAGACTTTGAATTGTCATATAACCCCCAGTTTCATCAACTGACTGAGATAGAAAAGCGAAGTGACAGTCAGATTGAAGACGACAACGTAAATAATGGAATTGACGACAGCTTGCGTGGTGGCCACAGGCACTTCGGTCGGGCTTTTCTTGACGGAAAGACCCTGGTAGCAAGAGACCACGAAAATAATCATGCCGCTGAAAATATTCTTGAGAAGAAACAGCCAGAGATCTTCAAAGGCAATGGCGTTGGCCAAAGAATCCAAATAAAAATTCATTGGTAAATCATTGAGCAATTTGGTGATCAAGAAGCCGCCAATCAAGGCACTGACAGTGAAATAAAAGGCCAGACAGACGACGCTGATCACACCGCCCACCAAACGCGGAAAGACGATGAAGCTCAGTGGATTGATGCCCATGGCTTCCAGCGCTTCAATTTCGCGGTTGGCTCGCATATTGCCCACTTCCGAGGCCACGGCCGTTCCCGAGCGTGCAATCACCACCAGAGCGGTCATCAACGGACCCAGCTCGCGGACAATGATCACCACCAATAGATTGCCGATCATTTGGGTGCCACCGAACAAATGCAAATTGCTGGAACTTTGCAGGATGACGATTCCCCCAGTGGCCAAAGACAAAACAGAAATCAGCGGAAGAGCCTGAAAACCGGTGAAATAAATTTGCGAGGAAATGACCGACAAAATGGTGCGCAGACCTTGTGCTTGATCCAAGAAAGTCGCGCGCAAAGACAAATACACCATGAGAAGAACTTTCCCCGTGTATTCCAAATTGCCAGTGATTGTCCGCCCCAGGCGGTCGACCGAGTTCCACACCATGGGAATTGAATCGGTTTTTTCGCGGAAAAATTGCACTGGGGAAGGGCCAGTTTCAGTTGCCTTTTAGTAAGCCCAGAGACTGTAAAACAAAGACTTCAGGACTTCGGTCGAGATGTCCCAAACTCCAGACTCTCCCCGTCCCGAATTGACAGCATATTTGATCAAGGAAATGTGCGAAGGATAACTGGCCTCAAAGGTCCGGTAAGCTCGGTAAATGTGCAAGTTGGAAGTGACCAAGACGACGTCCCGGCAGTTCAGGGCTTCGACGATGGAAATTGTCTGCTGGGCATTTCCATAGGTCGTGCCCGAACGTCTTTCCAGAATCACATCCTGCTCTTTCACATCGCCATAAAATGGCCAAAGCGGATAAATCTCTCGAAGAGTGGCACTGCCGTGAACTCCTGAAATGATCAATTTGCGGACATGACCGCGAGAAAGCAAATCCAAACCTTCCCGCAAACGATTCGAGCCGCCGGTGAGAACAACGGCACAATCAGCCGTGGGATCTTCTTTCCAGGAATTCACCGGTTGTGACGTGACAAGGCCGAACTCGCGAAAGAGTGCGGCCGACAAAATCAATAAAATGAAAAATGAAATCGCAAATGGCTTAGCGAGCTGCGATGACTTCAATTTCCACATTCACACCTCTTGGCAGACCGGCGACGGCCACCGTCGAACGAGCTGGAGGTTGTTCAGGGAAATAACGTCCGTAAACTTCATTCACCGTTTGAAAATCGCTCATGCTCGTCAGAAAAATCGTGGTCTTCACGACATTCTGGAAGTTCAATCCAGCTGCTGTCAAGACAGCCTCCACGTTTTTCATCACCAGCTCGGTTTGCGCTTTCACATCGCCGCTGAGCACTTGTCCCGTGGCAGGATCCAAAGCGATTTGACCTGAGCAGTAGACGAGATTGCCAATATCGATGGCTTGTGAGTATGGACCAATAGCAGCTGGGGCATTGTTAGTTTGAATAACTTTTTTCATGATTCTTCCTTTTTAGAAATAAAATGCGAGTCCGGCACTGACGAAAGATTCACCCAAAGTGCGGAAGCGGGTTTTGCGAACCGTGGTGACGCCCACTCCGGATTCAAAATTGAATCCCAGAGATTCCAATCCTTGCAAAAAGAATTCGCCGCCAACAGTGGCTGCCAACTCGAAGCCTGAATTTTTCTGAGTGGCAACTTCCTGATTCACAATTGCCACTTGGCCAGATCCGAAGAAATTCATATTGTCTTCTTTGAAAATGATCCGGCGAACTGCACCCGACAAAGCAAATCGAGAGTTGTTCTCTTCCGTGTCGACCCCAATCGCCCCCACCAATCCAATATCAGCTGAAGGATAGTAGAAGGCAGCGAGACTTGGAAGACTCATGGTCACCAAAACATCCCGGTAGCCAACGCCCAAGCGGCTGGAAAGATCTTTAGCCGAAGCGGAGACTGTGGCCATTGTCAAAGCGGCCAGAACTGCGAGACTGAGAGATTTCATTCGAGACTCCTTGAAAAATGAAGAGACCATTCAAGCCATCTCAACCGTCCTGATCAATCAATTTTTGAAAATCGCCACGCAGTTTCCCTATTTGAGGCGTCACGTCATATACGGAATGTGGACAAGCCCCGAGCTTTTCTGTAGATTTTTTCTTCTCTCGTGACGTGGGCCTGTGGCGCAGCTGGGAGCGCGCTTGCATGGCATGCAAGAGGTCGTCGGTTCGATCCCGATCAGGTCCACCAATTTTTCCAGGTAGCGGCTTCCTTTTTACAACCCAGTGCTTCCAGAGACGACTCGTTTCGATTCGATCTTTATCGTTGATTTCCCCGACATCACTAAACATTTTTGTGCGAGCTTTTTTCCTTGGGAGTTGCCGGCACTTACGGCCAATGAGCTCGTCATTTTCGTTTAGGAATTCGTCACTCGACCAGAAATCAAACAGAACCTGCTCGAGTTGGACATGGTCCCCCGCTTGCAATGCTTGAAAAGCACGGGGGTCATATGAAATTTCATTTCAATACAATTCGCATTCTGCAGCTTCTGATTGTCTCATTCTTGAGCGTCTTGTCTTTTGAGAAAGCTGATGCCCAGTGCCAGCCTGCTCCCCTGACCAATCCAGCACCGGATCGCCTGACTCGCCTTCAACATTCAAATTGCGCCAATGTCAGCCGCATTCAAGTTTCCGAGCGCCCCGACTTTTCTCATCCCTCAGGTGTGAAAGTGAAAATCACCAATGTCGCGGCCGATAAGTCTTATGTCGATCTTTCTGTCTCTTATGCCAACGGCATTCCCGGTGGCCGCGCTATTCCTTATCAAGTGAATCCCAGAACAAAAACTCTGAAAGTTTTGGGAGTGATCTACACATTCCAAGATGAAGATGGCCGCATCTTGCCTCCGGGCGCTTATGAAACTCCCACTTGGATGCGCCGTTTGATTTTTGGCGATGGAGTCATTGGTTATGACGGTTACTACAAAAACAACTCTTTCAGAGATCACATGCACCAGAGCACTTTGGGTCGCATTCAATTGACTGGTGAAATCTACCCAACTGTCGTTGTCATTCCATTGGCAAAATTTCGTCAATTCCTGAGCGGTCAAATCGCCAGCATTGGCGATGAAGTCTATGCAGCCATTGAGCGGGAAAATCCCGGCTATTTCACTCGCAATCAGTACGATGTGACTTTTGCCTACTCCAGTTACCAGTATGCGATCAACCGATTTGGCTACAGCTTGGGCATGGGCGGAGGCCCCGGAATGGGATCTTCCATGGGAATGAACATTCCTTTGGATTTGGCCATTTCACAGTTGAATCAAGTGCAAGAAGAAGTGCGAACTTCCTTTGATGAGTTGAATGTGGTCACTCGCTTCAATGTGAGATCTGTCGAAGGGGTCTGGCTGGAAAGCGACGTCAACCGCACAGGCACCAATTATTTTACTGGCGGATCGATATTGAATTACAGAAACAGTTCCACTTATTTCTCGATCAAATTGGGAACTGCTCTGCCTTCTCCGCAAACACGAGTGCGCGTTCGCTACTCGGTCTCTCTGGGAGCCACAGCTGCCAGCACTCAAAAGGACACACTGGATGGCGGACATGGCTTCGGCCCTTCTTGGATGTTCCACGAAATGTACCACCATATCAGCATCCACTTTGGATTCAGCTCCAAACTCAATATCGGGGACTATTACCGCAACAACTCGGCCGGCTATGATTTGATGACCCAAGACGACCGTCAAATGAAACACCCCTTGAGCGGCCAATTCTTTCGCGATGGATCCATCCTGAGCGCTCCCAATAAATACTCTTTGGGATTGGTGACTCCTTTCACTTTGCAATATGGTGAAAACGAAACCAGCATCCGTCTCTACAAAACAGAATTCGGAGATTTGAGCGAAGTTCTGAACAACATCACCATGATCAAAGTTCCCTTGCGCAGAATCGCTGAACCGTCTGGAGCATTGCGCGTTGGCGAAATTAAGACAGGCGAAGAGTTCTTGCTGCTCGAGTGGAGAGACTCTTCTTCTTTGAGCAACGGCGCTTACAACTTTGACCGAATGAATTATGCCGATGGCCTGGTGGCTTACCACATGGTGCAGACGGATGCCTATCGACCCACCACTCATGGTGTGGACATCATTGACACGATCGATTCGACACCTCCGTTTGAGGGCGGATTGAGCCAAACTTTGGCTTCGCCACTTGTCTTTGGGCCGGCCACGGGTGTGTATGAATTCCAAGTTGATGAATTGTGGAATGAATTGGCCGCTGGAAAATTGGCTGATCAAACTCCTTATTTACTCAGCGAAGGTGTCGGCACCAAGACTTTGTATGTTCGCTATCAAGCTGCCAATGGCGTGATTTTGGGAAATTCCGCCCTGACTCTGGATCTCTCAACTAGCTTGGTGGCTGAGCAAAGATTACCGATCTTGTCAGCGAGCATGGTCAATGGTTATGTCGCAGGCGCCAAAGCCGTGACTGCCAATTACCGGGGCGTGAACGGATTCTCGTCGATAGTTTTCTCGATTGATGGGAAAAAGATCACCGATAGACTCAGTTTCTTGAATCAATCAACAGAGAACTTCTATTTCAACACCAACAACTACGCACCCGGCACTCATTCTTTGGACATTGAACTTTACGACCGCGCTTTTGTTCGCTCCACTTATCGCATCAATTTTGAGGGCACCGCCGCTCCGGCTTTGGACACTCTCGCTCCGATGGTAGGCTTTATGTCTCCCTCTCAAAGCTCCACAGTTTCAGGTTTGGTGGCCGTGAATCCGACGGCAACAGACAATGTCTCTGTGACTCGAGTGGATTTTTATGCGGATGGAATTTTGCTCGCGAGTGACACTTCGGCACCATTTGCTTTCTCTTGGGACAGCACTCGTTATTCGGATGGAGCCCACAGTTTGAAACTGATCGCCTACGATGCTGCTGGCAATGCTTCAGCTCCAGCGCAAATTGCAGTGAATGTTCTGAATCAGCCTGTGATTGTCGAACCAGCTCCACAAATCGTGACGACACCGATTTCGTCTCCGAATCAGTCGACAATCTCATCTCCTGCCCCAGCTCCCGCAGAGGACACAGTGGCACCTTTGGTCGCCATCACGTCTCCGGCTTCAGGCTCAGTTGTGATTCTGGATTCGACAATCCAAATTCAAGTGCAGGCTTCAGACAATGTTGCAGTGGCCCGCGTGGATATCTTCGTCAATGGCTCACTGATCTGCCAGGACACTGCTGCTCCTTATGCTTGCGCTCACAAAGTGCTGAAGAGCCGCTACAAGCAAATGCGCATCGATGCTCGCGCTTACGATGCCAAGGGCAATAACAATATGGCCACGATCTTTGTGACTCCGAAAAGGTAGATCGAGGACGGACTTCCTAGCGGCAGGGAGAAATTGTGAACGAATGCGCGACTTTGTCGTCTTCTGAGTAAATGGAATAAATCGCTTTGAGTTTGGACTCTTCGATCCACACGGATCCAGAGTCCAGATCCGAGGCGCTCGTTGAATCAATCGAGCTGATCAAGCGAAACAGAATCTCTTTCGCTTCTTGAAGATCACCCTGGTAACAAACCTGAGACGGAGTTTCCTCGCTCGTCAATTGTGTGAGATCCCTGACTGAATCGCGTCTCACAATCTCCCTCATCCCGAGACCATTCTCGAAAATCAAAACAGTTTCGGCGGCTAATGTGGGAGCAGCCAAAAACAACAGCACAGTGAAAATGGTCTTTTTCATAATAGGGACTCCTGTTCGTCGAAATACCGAAGATAAACGACCAGTCTCCAACCTCCCACTGTCAGATTTCTAACAGGAAGATTTTTCCCTGAGGCACGCCAAACACGAAGGATTGACAGACCTCTCCCGTCGTTTCATTCTCATCAGATGAATTCTATTCTCATTCTCAATGGCAGCCCACAGGGGAAAAAAGGCAATTGCTTTCTTCTGGCTCAAAAAATTCAAAACGCCTTGCGCGGCCAATGTCGAACCCAAGTTCTGAATTTGGCGGAGGCAGGCGCCTTGCGAAAAGCTCCTGCCGCACTCAAAAAAAATAAAGCCGTGATATTTATCACCGGAACTTATTGGGACTCATGGGGAAGCCCCTTGCAAAAATTCTTGGAAATCAGCACGGATCTCGAAGGGCGTCCTGAAATTCTGGGGAAACCTGCCGCGGTTTTTGTGATGGAGCACTCGGTGGGCGGCAAAGGAGTCCTGTCGAGGCTGCAAGGAGTTCTCTCCAGTCAAGGCTATCTCATCCCTCCGATGAGTGGAATGGTGCTTTCATTGTCTTCCACTTTGGCTTTGAAAAACTCCAAGTCTCAGCACGCTGAAGACTTTTGGAGTCAAAATGATTTCTCTTGGATTTTTCACAATCTGCAAACCGCCATCGGATTGCAAGCGCCTTGGAAAGCTTGGCCAGTCGATCGCAAAAACTTTCGTCAGCGCTGGCTTCGCTAATCAAGGCTTGCAGACAGGCTGTTCTTGCGGAGCAGAAGGCGACCCCGGAGCCGGATTTTCCGTGGGTGTTGGCGACTCGCCGCCTGTATTCCCTGGCAGTTTCTCCGAAAGCAAATTGGCTGTGGTGCCGCCAAGCGAGTTGAGAATCAAAGAGCTGTTTTGATCAGAATCTCCAGTCAAGTAACCGTTGTAATTGATCTCGGGATTGGAAAAGCGGCGAATGCGAGGCACGGTTCCATAGGCCATGATTGTGCGAAAACTGCCTGCAGAATTGACATATCCATCCGAGTGTCGAAGCCCCACATTGTGACCCAACTCATGACTGAATGTGAATGCCCGGAAAGCCGAAGATTTGACAATCGTGAAGGCCGAACTGGCAGTGGCTTGAATGTAACCAATTCCAGCCACCGTGTTGTTCGGATAAGACCCTACCACCGTGACTTGATCCGCACCGAGAGCCGCTCTCTGGGAATGCACTTCATCCCACCTTCCATCGCTTTTTGAACGCAAAGAGGACAGGTCTGCAGAAAAATCACCTGTTTCATTTTGAGACAAAGCCATCGTACCCACCCAGCGAACACTCAAAGACACCCCACTGTCGGCAAAGGCCTTATTGGTGTCAGCGATCCCCATTTGAATCAGAGCTTGCATGGCCTCTACACTGCCCACGCGAGCCAGGGCAGCCGGAGTGTAGGCCACCAACATATCGATCACGGGCGTCCCATCTGCTTGATCTTCTCCAAACTCCGGGGCCTCATCACGACTTTCCGGGGAATTCTCAGCCTGGCAATCGCCATCATCAGCGAAAGTCAATTCCGAGATCAAATGGCTTCCTTGGCCATCGGACTCCAAAATAAAGTTGGCCTGGCGAGAGCGCCAAGATCCCAGCAAGACATGCGATTTCATCGACATCGTGAAGGAACTGTGAGGGTCACTCCCCCAGGTTCCGGAAACGACGATAGAGTCGGGACCGTAAGTTTGAATTTGTTCCACTTTCAAAATGATGTTGGAACCAGGAAAGAGCTGCAGGCTCACACTCTGAGAAGATGGATTCAAAAAAAACTGACGAAATTTTGATGTTTGCACCTGCACTCGTCGCAACCGTTTGGCGACTCCTGATGGAGCTGTTGATTGTGCGGAATCTTGATCCAAGGGCAGGTCTGAGAAAATATTTAAAGGTTGGGGGTTTGCAATCACTCCGGCATTCGAAGTGCAGAGGGGCGCTGGCGAAAGAGCGTTTGCCGGACTGCCGGAGCCCGAACTCCCTGAATCACAAGCTGCCAAAACAGAAAAACACACACCGAGGAGGAAAACCTTGCCGTTGGATTGGATATTTTTTTTCATGAAGAAATTTAAACACCCAACGGGCCGGAAAACCACGCTGGTGGCTACTTTCCGGTCCTTGGTCTGAGGTGTTCAAAAATCAAACTCTGAGCAAATCAAGAAGGGATTGCGAAAGTGGACGGAAGTATTTGCGAAAGTTTTCCGTTGGATTCTGGATCAAATTTTGAATTTCTTCAATTTTCTCAGGAGAATTTCCATCAATCACACGAATGAACACAGGGTAACCTTGAATGACTTTGGGATACGACTCGATTTCTCCCATTTCATTGGTGACTTTTTTAATGGTTCTTTGTCTCAGGCCTTTGCCAACCGGCCAGCCATTTTGTTTGTCCAAGAGAACAATCGGGCTTTTGCGAGAAAACTTGGGGTCCGTGAGAAGCCGGAAGACCGCTTCGGCGTCGCCAGGACACAGACGAATGCAGCCAGCCGAAGCTCGCATGCCAATCGCGGAATCACAGCGAGCCTGGGGAGTTTCGTGAATGGCTGTTCCGTATTCGGACTCAAACCAAAGACTGAAAGGCATGACTTCGCCAAACTTTTGCGAAGTGTAACGCTTTTGTGCGCTCTGCAATCGGAAATAGCCATCATGCGTGTCGGCCACTCCTGGAGCGGTCTCTCGCCCTGTGGACACGGGGACGACTTTCGCCAATTGCAGTTGGTCCTGGCTGTTGCGAAGATAAATGTACAAAGTCTGCGGAGTTCGTTGATCACCACGGCGAAGCTTTCCGGCTCTTCGACTGACGGATTTGTCGATCAAGACAAAGACTTGATAGCCATTGTATATGTCTTCCACGGCCCGCCTGTAGCTGGGAGCATCATCCACCGGAAGGACTTCGGTGGCCTCCGTGTCATCTTGCTGAACCCGAACTGGATCTTGGATCTCACCACTTTCGACGGCTTTTTTGTAGTCCCGGAATTTTCCGACCATCTCTTCAAATTCCATCAAAGAACTCTCAGCCGCCGTTGGAGAAGCTTTGGCTGTGAAAGCCGACAAGCAAAGAGACACCATCAAAAATGTCCAAATCAATTTACTCAATTGCATAGAAACCTCAGTCTTCACTCTCAATTGCAAGGCCATGCCAGCGCATTTCGGGCCTGAAAATGATCAAAGATTCGACAGCTCTGGCTTCAACTGCGCGAAGTTTTTTAAA